>Ga0172363_10001672_pt1 | contig 17937 bp, 16 predicted proteins | sample LakKivs2_kivu2a2_FD_114541 | JGI IMG/M metagenome (GOLD analysis project Ga0172363, IMG submission 114541) | Sediment microbial communities from Lake Kivu, Rwanda - Sediment s2_kivu2a2 | ecosystem: Environmental > Aquatic > Freshwater > Lake > Sediment | place: Rwanda: Western Province, Lake... | reverse complement strand
GAATACTATATTACCTAAACCCTTTAGTTTATTAACCAGCATCCATCTTACGGTAGACATGAATGTTTCAGCCTTGAATTCTTTAGAAGATTGAATGTTAAGCTTTAGTCCTGCTTTCGAGACTTTCTCATGGCAAGTGGAACATAGGGTTATCAAATTATCAGGCCTCATCCCACCTATCTGTCTGGAAACGATATGGTGAACTTCCAACACAGGATCTTTGGATTTTCCTTTGCAATGCTGGCATGTATGCTTATCTCTATAGAGAGCATACTCCCTGACATTCCAGAAGCCTTTTTGTTCTCCCTTCTGATACTCAATTCCAGAGATGTTAGGATTTTCAATCTTCTGAATATCAAAGGCGGCTACTTCGATGTTGATTTGAGAGATCGGTAGAATTTCTTTTACCTTGTGAATAAGTTTAATCTGAGTATCAAATTTGTTCTGGATAGATGGTGCTAACCAACCTTCGGGTTTCTTTCTGTTTAGAAATCTTGGCTTTCTGTACCATGTTTTACGGTATCTTCTAAATCTGCGATAGTGTCTCCGCTCTGAATTGAGTTTAACCATATCGGTTCTGAGATTAACTCCAGCAGAATAGACCTCTTGTTTGTTTGTCACAGCGGATAAACCAATCCGACTATATCCACTATCCACCCCAAGAGTTATCGATTGCCTTGTTTCACCTGTTACCATAGTTAATTGAATTGTAAATGGTGTCCTCTTTACCACTTTTGCCTTGCTCTCTTTTAGTAGCACTCTTGCTTTTCTTGGTGAGCAAGGCATAAGTGGTTTTCCTCTTCTGTTGAGGACATAAACGACAGATACTCTCAAGTTCTGCCCTGCGTGTCCTCTCGCAGTTAGTGCCGCATCGGGGCTGTTAAGAGAGGTCTTTAAGCCTGCCGCACTGTCCCTACCCTCAGAACTGTTTAATGACAGACCACAGTTGCACAGAGCTTGCGGAATACCCTGTGGTGTGTTGGTTAACCTTCTCTCTCTTAACTTCTGCATAGTTACCTATGCCCCCTTGTCAACTAGAGCCCCGTACAACGGAGCCCCGTCCGTTACGGCAGGTAGTTGACTACTACCTTGCCCCCGACTATGGTAGCCACCGGGAACCCTTGCAACTCCATCCCAACAAATGGGGAATTCTTACTCTGTGAAGTGAATTCGTTGCCAATTTTCTTTTTCAGATTCAAATCGATTATGGTGAGGTCAGCATCAGACCCTATGGAGAGAGAACCTTTCTCCAGCCCCAGAATATTTGCCGGGTTTACAGTCAATTTTTCTATTGCTTGATTTAAGCTCAGTATCTTCTTCCCTACCAGATTTGTAAGAATCAAGGGTAACACTGTCTCCAGTCCGATTATGCCAAAAGGAGCCATATTATATTCTAAATCTTTCTCCACGTCCAGATGGGGGGCGTGGTCTGATGCTATACAATCAATTGTTCCATCAGCCAATCCTTCACATAATGCTTCCATATCGTCCTTAGTTCTTAAAGGAGGATTTATCTTCGTATTAGTGTCATAACCCCGAACGTCCTCTTCAGAAAGGGAGAAGTAGTGGGGTGCGGTTTCACAGGTTACCTTTATCCTCTTCTTCGCCTGGCGAATCAGTTCCACAGAGCGACGGGTAGTAATGTGGGCTAAATGTAACTTTCCCTCGGTCAACTCTGCGAGGGCAATATCCCGCGCCACCATTATCTCCTCTGCCTGCCGGGGTATTCCTTTTAAACCCAAAACTGTGGAGGTAAATCCTTCGTTCATTACCCCACCCATAGAAAGGTTTAAATCCTCGCAGTGAGAGATCACCGGGAGATTGAACATCTTAGCGTATTCTAAGGCCCTCCTCATTATCTGAGCGTTCATCACCGGTTTGCCGTCGTCGGAGATACCGACAACTCCAGCAATTCTCATCTTCCCTATTTCTGCCAGTTCCTCCCCTTCTCGTCCTTTGGTTATACTTCCCACAGGATAAACATTGACTACTCCTTCCTGGGAAGCTGTAGTGAGAATAAATTTCACGCCAGAGACAGAATCTATGACTGGTTGCGTATTGGGCATACAACAGATAGAAGTAAATCCTCCCTGCGCAGCAGCGCGGGTTCCGGAAGCAATCGTTTCCTCGTCCTCCCTGCCCGGTTCTCGTAAATGGGTATGCATATCGATCAACCCAGGAGTGACCACCTTACCCGCGGCATCAATGGTTATCGTAGACCTGGTAACATCTCCTGGCCTGAATTTTGAAGATTCTCCAATCTTCACTATCTTTCCATTTTCAATCAGGACGTCTGCTTTCTTATCAATCTTATTCTTAGGATCGACTACTCTTCCGTTTCTAATGACTAATTTCAACTGTTTCCTCCTGCTATGATTATGATTCCTATCTTTTTACACCCCGGCTATCTCCACCAGCCAGAAGGTAAAGAACTGCCATCCTCACCGCAATCCCGTTGGTAACCTGTTCAGTAATTACAGAGCGTGAACCCTCTGCCACAGAAGAGGATATCTCTATGCCTCTATTCATTGGACCGGGATGCATCACCATAAGATCTTCCTTCGCTCTTTTCAATCTTTCATCGGTAATGCCAAAAATTTCATTATACTCCCTGAGAGAGGGAAACAGATTCTCTTTCTGTCTCTCTATCTGAATTCTCAAAATGTTAATAACGTCAAGCTCATCAATTATTTCGTCAAGATCGTAGAAGATTTTTACTCCCATCTGTTCAATCCTGGGAGGTATCAAAGTTGCTGGCCCTACCACGTATACTTTTGCTCCCATCTTATTCAATCCCCAGATATTTGAGCGAGCGACGCGCGAGTGGAGAATGTCTCCCACAATACCAACCTTCAGACCTGAAAGTTTCCCTTTCTTCTCCCAGATGGTGAACATATCCAGTAATCCTTGCGTGGGATGTTCGTGAGTTCCATCGCCAGCATTAACTATGGAAGCACTTATTGTCCGGGCAAGAATCTGGGGAGCTCCTGCCATGGAATGGCGAATAACCACGAAGTCGGCCTTCATTGCTTCTAAAGTTTTTGCCGTATCGATCAGACTTTCGCCTTTTGCCACGCTGGAGGTGGAGGCGGAAATATTCAAAACATCGGCACTCAACCTCTTCGCTGCCAGCTCAAACGAAATTCTGGTTCTTGTCGAGGGCTCGTAAAAGAGAAGTACCACGGTCTTACCCCGTAAAGGAGGAACTTTCTTTACCGAGCGGGTAAACAGTTCCTTAAATGGTTTCGCTGTCTCTAAAATTAAATTTATCTCTTCTTTGTCCAGATATTCCAAGCCGAGCAAATCCTTATTCTTTAACCGCATTTGTCACTCCTCCCTCACAAACACGCTGTCCTCTCCATCCACTTCCTTCAAATTTACGCAGACAAGCTCTTTCTTAGAAGTGGGATAACTTTTCCCTACAAAGTCGGGCTGGATAGGGAGTTCTCTAAGGCCCCTGTCGATTAGCACTGCCAATTTTATAACTTTGGGTCGGCCGAAATCTATCAGTTCATCGAGAGCCGCCCTTACAGTCCTTCCGGCAAAGAGGACATCGTCAACAAGAACTACCTTCTTATCGGTAATATCGAAAGGAATTCTCGTCTCCTTAACCAATGGCTGATTTGCTATCGAATCTACATCGTCGCGGTAAAGAGTAATGTCCAGAGCCCCCACGGGCACTTCCTTCTTCTCAATACTCTCTATCTCCTTGGCAATGCGCTTAGCGAGATGGACTCCCCTGGTCTGAATTCCCACAATGACAAGGTCTTTTGTTCCGTGACTCTTCTCCACAATTTCGTGAGCCATCCTCTTTATTGTCCAGGAAATTTCCTTTGCATCCATTATCGCTTTCTTCTTTCGAGATACCACGAGACCCTCCCTGCTTATTATGTTACGAAAATCTCAAATGAACCTTTAAATTTTTCCGCATCCAAATATACCATAAATAGTCTAAAAAGTCAAACCTTTTAAATGACGGACTTAATATATAATATAAAGACAGTTTGTGAAGAGTAATTGGAATTTTAGCCAAAAATCGAAGCTTAGTAATAGAAATTTGTTCAGGTAGGAAAAGGGGTGAGATGGGAAAGAGACTTTCGCTGGGGAGGGGGAATCCTGTAAGGGAATATCTTTTCGCAAGGAGTTTCCATTAACAGGCGGCAGGGGTGTAAAGTAAACTCACCAAACTTATCATTAATTCTATCGATCGCTCCCATCAGAGCTTCCCTCTTCTTATAACTCTCCAGGAGATACAACTGTCCGGAATCGAAGATGAGGTTGGATACTTTTACTCCCACAAGCCTCACCGCTTTATTCAGCCGTCCGATTCTTTTTAAAATTCTCAACGCTACATAATAAATATCCACTCCGTAGTCGATATAATCCGATATAGAGAGGTCACGACTGAATGTGAAGAAATCAGAGTATCTTAAAACTAAAGTCACTCTTCTGCCTCTATATCCTCCTTTCCTTAAACGCCTTCCCACCTGTTCCGAGAGCCTCAAAAGTACTGTTCTAATCATCTCCATATCCCAGGTATCCCCCGGGAGGGTATAGGAATGTCCCATCGACTTTACTTCCCCTTCCTCAGTATAAGAGACTACCCGACTTCCATCTCTTCCCTTTCCCATCTGCCTTAACAGATGTCCGATGATTCCGAAGTGATGAACAAGAAAATCTACGGGAGCATTCCCTAACTCCTCTGCACTCCTTATACCTAATTGGGAGAGATGGGAGGCAGTCTTTTCCCCGATTCCACAGAGTTTCTCTACCGGAAGGCTGGTTAAAATTTTGGGTACTTCCTCTTCCTCTATCTCTACAAGACCATCGGGTTTCTCCATCTCTGAGGCAAGTTTAGCCAGAAGTTTATTGGGAGCAATTCCAATAGAGCAGGTTAAACCTAACTTTTTCCTTAAGCGTTCTTTAATCTTGCGGGCAATCTCAACCGGCTTGCCAAATAGAGCCTGGCTTCCCGTAACGTCGAGAAATGCTTCATCAATGGAGAAGATCTCTACCTGGTCTGTGAACTTATTAAGAATTTTAATAATCTCCAGCGAGGTATCTATATACTTTGCTGAGTTTCCTTCCACCAGGATTGCCTGGGGACAGAGTCTCCTTGCCTCAATTAAAGACATGCCTGTCTTTACTCCGTATTCCCTCGCTTCGTAAGAAGCAGTAGCCACCACCGTGCGGGAATGTGGGCTTCCCCCCACAATTATTGGCTTATTCCGAAGGCGGGGATTAGCCTTCTGCTCAATGCTGGCAAAGAAAGCATTCATATCCACATGCATAATGACCCTGTTCACAATTATCCTTCAATAGAGACTTTGCTCAAAAACCAGTTGAGACTTTTCTGGTTAAAGCATATCTCATACGTATTTACCCCATCGGAGACCGAGAAATAGAGTAGATTCTCTTCTCCTTTCCTGTCTTGCCACCTAAATGTTATATCCCGTATGGGGTACTTTCTCTTTTTCCATATGAACCAGCGGGGTTTGATTTTACTACCCTTAAAGATAGCCCCTACGTGAATAGGCTCTTCAATAACTTCGTACATAAATCCACCTCATAGAGTAGCTCTATTACCCTTAAAAATAGCTCCTACCTGGATAGGTTCTTCGGTGACGCTCCACAAGGCAAACCCTGTGGCTTCTGTCCCGATGTGACATCGGGACATTCTTTTTTCCCGAAAGCATTCGGGACGTTGATTCCCACTCGTCCAGCGGTATTTAATCCTATATTCAGAATATTTCTTGCGGCATTTAAATCCCTATCCATTGTCATCCCACAAGCAGGACAAGAGTAGATTGTTCTTCCCAACGGCATTTCTTGAATGTTGCCACAACAGCTACATTTCTTACTTGTAGGTTCTCTTGGCCCTATCGTGATGAAGAGTTTCCCATTCCACTTTGCCTTGTAATCCAGTTGCCTCCTGAACTCAAACCACCCTACATCAGAAATTGCCTTTGATAGATAACGATTTTTCATCATGCCCTTGACATCTAAATCTTCTAAGACAACGGAGTGCTTGGCTATCACACTCGCGGATGTAATGTCGACCATTCTCTAAACATTTTCCGCCAATTCATCCCCGAAGTTTAAAGCATCGGGGTTTTCTTGGCACGGCCTATAACCGCAGAGCTCCATATCCCCTTACCAGTCCAATCACTTTACCCACAATTATGGCATCTTTACTGACAATGGGTTCATAAGCAGGATTGGCTGGCTCTAGACGCACTCCCTCAGGCTCCTTAAAGAAATGCTTCACTGTGGCTTCCTCACCAATTAAGGCAACAACAATTTCACCTTCCCCGGCTAAGGGTTGCCTCTTCACAATAGCCAGGTCCCCATCCATTATCCCCACCCCAACCATACTATCCCCTTTCACCCACAGGGCAAAGATGGTTTCCTCGCGAGGAAAAATCCTGGAGAGGTCAAGATAATCTTCCACATCCTCAACTGCAAGTTCTGGACCTCCTGCCTTCACGCGACCCACAATAGGTATCCCTATAGCCCTGGTGAGCACTTCAATTCCTCTGGAAATCTGAGGGTTCAACCGCAAATAACCCTTTCTGGCAAGAGCCTTAAGATGGACTCTGGGAGAGCCTGTGGAGGAGAAATCGAAATGTTGGGCTATCTCCCGGATGGTGGGTGGAAACCCCACAGTATGGAGCCTCTCAAGAATAAAATCTAATACCTGCCTCTGCTTAGGGGTTAAATTTTCAGGCATAATAACTCCTTTCGATTTCGATTATAGCACACGTATGTGTGCCTGTCAAGTACAAAATAAAAAGGGGACAAATAAAAAATGGGGACTGTCCCCCTGGAAAAAGGGGACTGTCCCCATTTTTGCCAATCTATCATTTAATTATTGATAACTATTCTGAGTTAACCCCGGCTCTTTACTTAACACCTCAAGAAAAGCCTCCACAATTTTCGGATCGAATTGCGTCCCACTATTTTCTCTTAACTCTTCAACTGCTTTCTTTTTAGAATATGCTTTCCTGTACGGTCTTTCTGATAACATAGCATCAAAGGAATCAGCTACAGCCATTATCCTTGCTCCTATATCTATTTCCCCATCTCTGTACTGGCCGGGATAACCTTTCCCATCATATCTTTCGTGATGCTGCTTAACCATATCGATTACTCCGTTAAGGAAAACAACCAGAGGTTCCAGTATTTCAGCACCTTTAACTGAATGGAGCTTTATTTCCTCCCATTCTTCATCAGTTAATTTACCGGGCTTAAGGAGAATAAAGTCATGCACTCCAATCTTACCAATATCGTGTAAATTGGCAGCCTGCCTGATAATCTCTACGCGCTCAGGAGGAAGTTTCATCGCTTCCGCAATAGCTACAGAGTATTTAGCCACCATCACCGAATGTCTCCTGGTATAATGGTCACGGGCATCAATAGTAGCCGCTAAAGTCATAATGGTCCGCATATAAAGATCGCTTAAACTCTTGTAAAGTCTGGCATTTTCGATAACTATCGCCACCTGAGCAGCTATCTGCTTGAGCAATCGAAAGTCTTCCTGATTAAAGATTCTTCTCGATTTTTTGTTGTTTACATTGATAACTCCTATAACCTTATCCTTTGTAGCCAGAGGAACACTCATTAGAGATTTATTATAATACTTCTCCTCACTTCTTTTAACAAAGCGAGTATCTTTCTCAATATTTTTCACTAAAATTGGCCTATTATGTTTTACTACCCAGCCCGAAATATTGTTTCCCACTTCAAGTTCTGTATCCTTCAGAATTTTTTCCTCCAGTCCCTTAGCACATTCAATTAACAATTTGCCAGTATTATCATTTACCAAAAGGATAGAGCATATTTTTACATTTAGAATCGAAGTTACCTTTTCTACAATTACCTCTAAAACATCTTCCATCTTCAACTTATTTGAAACATCTCTTTCTATTCTGTAAAGAAAAGATAGTGCCTTCGTCCTCTGCCTTACTTTTCTTGACAACTCTCTCCTTAGTTCTATGAATTTACTATTGCTCCTGATCAACTCCGAGGTCCTATCTCCTAGCTCTTTCCCTAGCTCTGTTATTCTTCTGGCTAAATCTTCCTTCTCCATCGCTGACTCCTGGCAAAAATTATCTCTCAAAGAATTCCCTCATCTGAAAAAAAAGCCGAATTACCAAACCTTACAATCTTTGATAATTCGGCTATAATCTATTTCTTGAACCCATAGTCCCTCTCCTAGTAAAACTAGATAGAAGTCAACCTTTGTTCCCCGGCACAATATCCTCCTCTTTTTCTTCTTCTAGAAAAAGCGTATATCCAAAATATAACATTTGTGTAAAAAAGTTGTAAATTTTTTGTAAACTCTTTCCTAGACTACACTATAGCCTTCTCTGTCTCTTTATCAAAAATATGGATTTTATCCATATCAAAGACCATTTCTATGTCTTGATTAACTTTTGCTTTATTGTGTGAACCCACGCGGGCAATAAAAATACTCTTGCCAGTGGTTAAATGTAACAGTATCTCTGCACCCATAGGCTCCACAACCTCTACGGTACTGGAAATAGTGTTATCCCGGGTAGCTCCCGCAGAATAGAGCTTATCATAAATATCCTCTGGCCGGATGCCAAAGATTACTTCTCTGCCCACATAGGGTTCGAGGGGTTTTTCCATTCTCTTGCTGATTTTTACCTCGTAGTTTCCTTCATCTATATATATTCCACCTTCCTTTCTTATTACCTGACATTCCATAAAGTTCATTGGGGGCGTGCCAATGAACCCGGCCACAAACTTATTTACCGGCTGATCGTAAAGTGTGATTGGATCTGCCACCTGGTGAATGACACCATCCTTCAATACTGTAATTTTGTCTCCCATCGTCATCGCCTCTACCTGGTCGTGAGTCACGTAGATCATAGTAGCTTGTAGCCGGTCGTGAAGCTTGCTGAGCTCTGTTCTCATTTGCACTCTCATCTTGGCGTCTAAATTACTCAAGGGCTCATCAAATAAGAAGACTTTTGGTTTGCGAACTATAGCTCTCCCCACTGCTACCCTCTGTCTTTCCCCACCAGATAGTGCCTTTGGCCTTCTATCTAAAAGAGAACGAATGCCTAAAATCTCTGCTGCTTCCTCTACCCTGCGTTGTATCTCTTCTTTGGGATACTTTTTCAACTTTAGTGCAAACGCCATATTTTCATAGGCAGTCATATGAGGGTACAGAGCGTAGTTCTGGAAAACCATAGCAATATCCCTGTTCTTGGGAGGAATGTCATTGACCAGTTTATCGTCAATATAGATTTCTCCTTCAGTAACTTCCTCCAGGCCAGCAATCATTCGTAGCGTGGTTGATTTACCACAGCCTGATGGTCCCACCAAAATGCAGAACTCTTTATCAGCAACTTCTAAATTAATATCCTTAGCGCCGATGACTTCCCCAGGATATATCTTAGTTGCCTTTTTCAACACAACCCGCGCCATTTCCTACCTCCTGTGAGTTTATCCGTATTCAATATATACTATTATAATTAAAATTTGAAATCTATCAAGTCTCTATCTATTATAATCGTCTCTTCTCTACTTCTCCCCATAGAGACTATGGAGATTCTTGCCTGAACCAGGCTTTCTATCTTACTTAAATATCTCTTTGCATTCTGTGGTAGTAAACTAAATTCCTGAATGCCTTTAGTCTTCTCTTTCCATCCTCTTAACTTTATATAAACTGGTTTACAATCTTTGAAAATTTCTCTGCCGGTGGGAAACTCTTTGATCAATTTTCCCCGGTAGCGATATGCTACGCAAATCCTTAAAGGGTCAATCCCATCCAGAACATCAAGTTTCGTTAAAGCCAAACTCCTCAGTCCATTTATCCTGACCGCATGTCGGACAATAGAGGCGTCAAACCAGCCACAGCGTCGAGGCCGACCTGTAGTTGCTCCAAACTCTTTTCCCCTTTCCTGCAATAGCTTACCTATCCTGTCAGATAGTTCTGTGGGAAATGGCCCCTCCCCTACCCTGGTAGTATATGCTTTGACAACTCCCAAAACTCGGTCGATCTCAGTTGGTCCTATACCTATACCCACGCAGGCTCCACCAGCCACAGGATTGGAGGAGGTAACATAAGGATAACTTCCGTAGTCAACATCCAGTAGAGTCCCCTGAGCGCTCTCCAGGATAACATTCTTTCGTTGAGAAATTATCCGATTAATCATTATTGCTGAATCTACGACGAGCTTTCTAATTATGGGCAGCTGCTTTTCTCTTTTTTCCAGAATCTCTCGCCTCAACTCGGAGAGCTTGCAGACTTTCTTAAGAAGAGGTGCCTTTTCTTTCAGATTCCTATCCAATAGTTCCCTGAATAGACTGCGGGAAAGAAAATCGGCCATTCTTATGCCCACTCTCGCTACTTTATCGGCATAGGCTGGTCCAATTCCTTTTCGGGTGGTGCCGATTCTCCCCTTACCTTGCTGGGTTTCCCTCAGATGGTCTAACCACCGATGGTATGGCAGAATAATGTGGCAGGCATCGCTTACAAAGAGCCTGCCTTTTATTTCTATTCCTTTCCCTTCAAGAAAGCGAATCTCTTCCACCAGTGCCTGGGGGTCTACTACCACTCCACTTCCAATAATACACTTCTTGCCCGGCTCGAGAATTCCCGCTGGAACCAAATGGAGAATGAATTCCTGACCACTAAAGACAACAGTATGACCCGCATTGTTTCCACCCTGGTAACGGATAATATAATCAGCCTTCTCTGAGAGAAGGTGGACAACTTTGCCTTTACCTTCGTCGCCCCACTGAGTTCCTACCACAACGAGAGTAGCCATTTCTTCATTTCCCTTCCAACTTTAACCGTTTAAAGATTACACTCACATATCTCAAGTAATAGTTGAGATTGAAGCAGGCGTCAATTTCTCTTTTTGTAAGATATTTTCCCACTTCCTTGTCTTTCTTTAGAAGCTCGCGATATTCACTGCCTTCTTTCCAGGCTCTCATAGCATTTCTTTGAGTTAGCTCATACGCTTTCTCTCGAGAAATTCCCTTTTTTACCAGTTGCAGAAGAACTCTCTGAGAAAAAATGGTGTTCTTACTTCTCTCCAGATTCTTCTTCATATTCTCAGGATAGACTACGAGTCTTCTCACAATATTTTCGAACTTCTGCAACATATAATCCAGAAGAATTGTACTATCAGGAATAATAATTCTTTCCACGGAGGAATGCGTAATGTCTCTCTCATGCCAGAGAGGTATATTCTCTAAAGAGGCTACTGCATGGGAACGAACAAGCCGCGCCAGTCCACAAATTCTCTCACAAGTTATGGGATTTCTCTTGTGGGGCATTGCTGAAGAACCTTTCTGGGTAGGGCTGAAATACTCTTCTACCTCCAGAATCTCAGTCCTCTGGAGGTTTCTGATTTCCAGGGCAAATTTCTCCAGTGATGTGGCCACCAGCGCCAATATGGAAAGGTATTCGGCGTGACGGTCTCTTTGAATTATCTGCGTAGAAATAGGGGCTGGCTTCAACCCAAATTTCTTGCAGACATAGAGTTCCACTTTAGGATTCACATGGGCATAAGTTCCCACCGCCCCTGAAATTTTTCCCACGCCAATCACTTCCCTCACTCGCCTGAGTCTCTCCAAGTTTCTCAGGGTCTCCTGATGCCATAACGCCAGCTTCAATCCAAAAGTAGTCGGCTCAGCGTGGACACCGTGGGTTCTACCTACCATTATTGTATTCTTATGTTTTGTGGCTCTCTTCTTCAGAGTGCGGGAAAGATTCTGCAGATCCTCAATTAAAATATCTACTGCCTCAACCATCTCGACAGCCAGTGCTGTATCCAGAATATCAGAAGAAGTTAATCCCAGATGAATATATCTTCCTTCTCTACCTACACTCTCACTCAAAGAAGATACAAAGGCAATCACATCGTGATGGATTTTACTCTCTATTTTCTTAATCCTGGCAAGATTAAAGCGTGCCTTTTTCTTAATCTTATTGAGCGCACTCCTGGGAATCTCTCCCAGATTCGCCAGAGCTTCACAAACAGCCAGCTCAATCTCCATCATTATCCTGAACCTGTTCTCCTCAGTCCAGATTCTCCCCATTTCAGGAAGAGTATAGCGAGAAATCAATTTATCCTCCTCAAAAGGTGATCGCTGGTAGTCGCAACTTTTAAGTTGCGCTTTGTGGAACGCAGGCTGAAGCCTGCGACTACCATGCAGTAACTTCATTATTGCAACTGGCAAAGTTCCACTTTTGCTTCTTTAAATAGTTTCTGCGCCATCTCATCAGGATACTCACCTTTAAAAACAGCGCGAGTTATCCCGGCCTGAATTATCATTTTGGCGCAGAGGATACAAGGTTGATGCGTACAGTATATGGTAGCGTTCTTTATATCTACACCATTGGAAGCAGCAAATAATAGCGCATTCTGTTCACCATGAAGCCCCCGGCACAATTCCTGCATCTGTCCTGAGGGAACATTCTTTTCCTCCCGTATACATCCTATCTCTTCACAGTGGGGTAGACCGGTTAAAGTTCCATTGTATCCTGTGGCAAGAATTCTCTTCTCTCGCACAATGATTGCTCCCACATGCCTCCTGAGACACGTGGAACGTTTAGCCACAGTCTCGGCAATTTCCATAAAGTAGTCATCCCAGGTTGGCCGTCCCATCTTCCCCCTCTTTTATGGCGATAAATATCTATTTCTTACATTTAGAAGATAGTTGGTGAGGAGCAATTGGAATTTTAGCCAAAAAACGAGGACGACTACTTCTCTTTCAAGCAAATCATTGTTTGATCCCCGATGAAATCGGGGGAGTTTTGATTTGCGCCCTGTGGAGTCCGAAGTTTTTTGGCGTCAAGAAATTCCTCAGTGACGAACAAACTATCTTCCAAAAGCTACCTTCTAATGGCGGAAATGGCGCATTCTGGTAAAAGCCATAGCAATCTTGTGCTCGTTACAAGCAGCAATCGACTCCTTATCTTTCAACGAACCTCCTGGCTGAATAATTGCTGTAACTCCAAAGGTGGAAGCCAAATCGACAGAGTCGCGGAAAGGAAAGAAAGCATCCGAAGCCATAACTATAAGCCCCTTATATTTCCCGAATTGCTCTCCTCTCTTCCTCGCCGCAATTTTTACTGCATCAACACGAGACATCTGGCCAGCTCCGATACCCAGCGTCTGGCTTTCGCTTGCCAGAACAATGGCATTCGACTTAACGTGCTTACAAACCTTCCAGGCAAACCGGAGAGCTTTCAATTCCACATCGTTTGGCTTCTTCTCAGTAACCACTTCCAGACCATCAGCAAAAGTTTTCCGATCCTTCGTCTGAACCAACAGCCCTCCGGAAACTCTCCGATAATCCAACTGGTTAGAAGATAATTTTCTTCCACCAGACAACTTTAGCAATCGAATATCTTTCTTTACTCCCAGAACTTTAACTGCTTTTTCTTCAAAATCTGGCGCAATCACCGCCTCAACAAAAGTCTTAGCAATCTCTTCTGCGGTCTTGCCATCCACCTTGCGATTGAACCCCACAATCGACCCAAAGGCACTAACGGGCTCGCCCTGGCGAGCTTTATTATACGCATCAAGGAGAACTTCACCCGTAGCCACCCCGCAAGGGTTAGTATGCTTAATAATTACTGCTACTGGCTCTTCAAATTCTTCTACTATATTGACTGCTGCGTCTAAATCCAGAATATTATTGAAAGAAAGTTCCTTGCCTCCCAGTTGCTCTATATTTGTTATTCCCTGTCCCTTTCCTTTATCCAGTTCTCTATAGAATGCTGCGCTTTGATGGGGATTCTCTCCATATCTCAAATCTTTTACCTTCTCCAGCTGGAGTTGTAATAAGTCCGGAAAAAGAGAAGGAGAGGAAGAGGAAGTAAGAAAGTAATGGTAGATATGGTAATTATATTTAGATAGATTTTGAAATATATCTGTAGTTAATCTTAGAGAGGTCTCCTCGCTTACCACACCTTTATTCCTTCTCATCTCTTCCAGAACAGAACTATAGTATCGAGGGTTAGAAATCGGCACCACCCACTTATAATTTTTGGCTGCCGACCTCAACATAGTTGGACCACCGATGTCGATATTCTCAATAGCTTCCTCTTTAGTGACGCCCTCTTTGGCAACTGTGGCTTCAAATGGATAGAGGTTAATTACTACCATATCTATCAATTCTATGTTATGCTTTTCTATCTCTTTCATATGTCGGGGATTATCCCTGAGGGCAAGTAGAGCTCCATGAACTTTGGGATGCAAAGTTTTCACCCTTCCTTCCAGCACCTCAGGAAAACCTGTATAATCGGAAACCGAGCGGATGGGTATTCCTGCTTCCTTCAACATCTTGGCAGTCCCGCCGGTAGAAATAATCTCTACTCCCAAATCTCTCAAACCCCGGGCAAACTCTACAATTCCTGTCTTGTCAAACACACTAATAAGAGCCCTCTTAACTTGCGGCATAACTTCTCCTCTCTAATAATCTCTCATCATGTAGCAGCAAAGCGCAAGCTTTGCTTCCTTTTAGCAGAGCTTCGCTCTGCCGCTACAGATTTTTGGGAGCTATGATAAGAATTGGTTGTACTGCCTATAGCTCTTCAGTTCTTCTAAATAGGGAACAGACCTGGCGCCAATTCTGGTAATAGAAATACTCGCTATAAGATTAGCAAATTTTACAGATTTTTCCAAATCCCAATTGTTCAAATCACCAAAAATAAATCCGCAGGAGAAGGCATCGCCAGCCCCTGTCTTGTCCACAGATTTGAATTCTTTATAGGAGTCAATAGATTTTTTGAGCGAACTAGAATAGACGAAGCATCCCCTTTCTCCCTGAGTGGTAAGAACAATTTTCGGTCCGTATTCAGCAATGGCTTCCGAGGCATTGAGGAGCTTTTCTTTCTTGGTCAACTCTTTTATCTCTGTCCCATTAAATTTCACTATTGTTGCTCTATTTAAAATCCCTGCAAGATTTTTAAGTCCTTTTTCCACAAATATGTATCCCGGGTCGAAAAATACTTTCACCCCCGATTCTTCAGCATAACGGCAAGCAAGTTCCATAGCCGGGATAGCTTCTTCACCTTCAATGCTACTCAAGAAAATATACTTAGCGGATTTTACATAATTTTTATCAATATTTCCAGGAGATAACTTTGCATTGGCTCCTTGATAGGCAAAGAGAACCCTCTCTCCATCTTTACTGACGATGGCAATAACACTTCCACTATTACCCTGACAAACTTTTAAGAAAGATATATCGACCTTCTCTGTTTTTAATCCGTCCCTCAGGATCTCTCCGAAATAGTCTCCTCCCACATTTCCAATGAACCCGGAAGTTACTCCCAGGCGGGAAATCCCACAGGCAACATTGGCAGCAGAACCTCCGCCAACCATATCCCAGCTTCTAATTACAGTCTCCTGGTCAGGATTGGGAAACCTATCTACCTTAGCTACTAAATCGATGTTTACAGCACCTATAGAGATTACATCCATCTTCTCATCCCAAACTTCCCGCCTCACCCCGCACACTCTTCCTGATTCTTTCGCTTTCACGGATGAGACGTTCTTTACTATTTGCACTTACCACTTCCAGTAAGGGGAACTTTTCTCTCCAGTTTTCCACCAACTCCATTACCTTTCTCTTACCTCCCCGGGAAAAAGCATCTGCAAGGACTGAAATGGGAGCTGTGTTTTCTGAAATACAGACTACCTCCGCTTTCTCAATTGCATATATATTACCATTAAAAGATACTGCCACTCCTCCGTTTTCTCTTATAAAACCCAATGCCTCTCGATCGGTGATGCTATCTCCCACATACATAGCATCTTGAGGACTGTGGTTACATCTCTTCAGGCTATCTTTTATGGCATTGACTTTCTCTCGACCTCCCACAGGATTAACCTCCTCCAGCATTTTACCCGATTCCATAGAGACTATCTCTTTCCAGAAAATCTTTTCTAATCTATCTATAGCTTTTTTAGTCTGAGGACTCAAATTATTAATTTCAGAAACTTCTATCAAAGGATAAACTAATATCTCCTTGCTAAATTCCTTAAGTTTTCTCGTCTCCTCATTAGAGATATTGTACTTGTCTATGTTTAGCTCGGTACAATAGACATTTTCCGGAGGAAACTCTATGACTTCACAGAGTGCCTGAATATAGGGCTGGTAGCTCGTACTGACAATGAAAGAAGGCATCCTCTCCTGAACGAAACGGAGTGTCTCCTTAGCGCCAGGCATTAGAAGAATATTTTTTCTCGAATATTCTACAATTTTTTTGTCTGTCGTCCCGTAGGCTTTAAGAAACGGAAGGATCAATCTCAATGTATCGCCTGCCTTGTATCCTTCCTTTTCGGTTAATGCCAAAAAGTCATCATACCTGCTAAGCTGGGTAAAAAATTTCTCGCCTTCCGGGAGAAAATTGGTTGCCAGTTCTAAAGCGTTATCATTCTTGGAGATAGGTCCTTCACAATCAGTAATAAATTGCATCTTTTATTTATATAGTCTCGTTTAAGCAATAACCTTTTGTGGCTTCGCCCTCTCTGGTCACCACACTCTTCCCCTCTATCCATACTTTTCCATCAGCAAATGCTTTTATTGTATGGATAACCAGAGGAGATTCTCTCTTGAATTCTTCTTCCCGAATTTTAGAGAAGAGCTTGGAATAGTTGCCGGTAGAGTAGTACTCCTTCCACAGCGGCTCGTAGTCTCTTCCCACAATGGGGAATGTGCAATATGAGATGGGAGGACCTTTGTCTAATTCGGCTGTTACCAGATGCATCATACAACCTGCTTCTTTTGCATTTGATTCAATCAATTTCCTCATCACTTCCTGCCAGCTACCTTGAGGACCACCGGGTGGCGCGGGATGGAGATTCAGAATGTTGTAAGACTTACACATTTCCGGTCCGATTATGAGCATATAACCTACGAGATAGATGTCAAAGGATTGAGGAATCTTCTCCATTATTTCTTTATCATACTCGTTTCTCCACTGGATAAGAAGAGGAGAATCAATTCCTACACTCTTACTTTCTTCAACAGCTTTCTCTCTCATCTCTCTCCTAAAGTTCTTAGAAGAAAAAATGATTAACTCAATCCCAGAGTCTCTCACCAATTTAAGAAGCGAATCGGTTATCTCCTTTTCTCCTTCAACTCTATTGCAGAATAGATAAGCTATCTCTCCGTTTATGACTCCTTTTTCAATGTTATTATACACTTCTTGGAAAAGCTTGATTGCTTCATTATCTCTTCCTGTAGAGAATATTCCAAACTTATAGTTCATACTATCTTCACCTGGCGCCTGCCAGATACTATTTCTCCAATAGGCAGAGCCTGCGGTAAACGGGATAAGAGTCTCTTTCTTTTAGCCGGGGAGACAATCAGAACCATACCTATTCCCATATTGAAAGTATGAAACATTTCTTCTTCTTTAATCTTTCCCTTTTTCTGAACGACCGGGAAAATTCCGGGAACTCTCCAGGAACCCTTATGGATTATTGCCTGGCACCCCTGTGGAAGAATGCGAGGAATGTTATCAATAAATCCTCCTCCCGTGATATGGGCAATTCCCCGCACAATAGACCTTACGGAAAGCACATCTTTCACGTATATCTTTGTGGGCTTCAATAATTCCTTCCCTGAGCTTCTCAATTCTCTCTGGGAGAAAATCTTGCGCACCAGAGAGAAACCATTACTATGCAAGCCTGAAGAAGGAAGACCAAAAATTATATCGCCGGGTTTAATCTTCTTTCCATCTATTACTTCTTTTCTCTCCACAATGCCCACACAAAAACCGGCTAAATCGTATTCGCCCTTCTTATAGAAGCCAGGCATTTCAGCAGTCTCTCCTCCTATTAATGGGCAAATACCCTGAAGGCAGCCCTTATGAATCCCCTTGATTACTTCCTCAGCCACTCCTACATCCAGCTTTCCCGTGGCAAAGTAGTCGAG
>Ga0172363_10001663_pt1 | contig 17979 bp, 13 predicted proteins | sample LakKivs2_kivu2a2_FD_114541 | JGI IMG/M metagenome (GOLD analysis project Ga0172363, IMG submission 114541) | Sediment microbial communities from Lake Kivu, Rwanda - Sediment s2_kivu2a2 | ecosystem: Environmental > Aquatic > Freshwater > Lake > Sediment | place: Rwanda: Western Province, Lake... | reverse complement strand
GGTTTACAACTGTATATGGCCCGGCGTGCACGCAAAGGAGACGACGGAAGACTGTATGCGCCGTTCACCGATATCAGCACGGGTAAAGAAGTGCTCGTAGACAACCAGCGCGCCAGTCTGTCTGCCGTTACGACACGGGAAGAGTTCGACAAGAAGAGCAAGTACGTTCCCGCGTTCCTCGGAAACCACGGCATAAAGATTATCCCCCGTAAGGACGTACACTACCTGATTGAAGACGGTGACGATATGTTCTCGTTAGCGTCGTCGCTCTCCCCGATGAAGTCGGCTATCATGCAGAACCGTATGATAATGGCTGCGAAGCATGCGACGCAGACAATGCCTCTCGTCGAGAGGGAGGCACCGCTTGTACGTACAAAGATGAAGTCGGGGGGTACGATTGAGTCCCACATCGGCGACCTCTTCGGAAATCAGCGGGCAGACGCCAGCGGAACCGTACTCGCTGTACGTCCGGACGGTATCGACGTTCTGACGGATGACGGTGAGAAGAAGACGTACGAGCTATACGACAATTTCCCCTTCAACAACAAAGGCTACCTCCGGAACATTCCTAACGTAAAGAAAGGCGACAAGGTAAAACCCGGTAAGCTTCTCGCGCATTCCAACTACACGACGGAGAAGGGCGAGGCAGCGATGGGTAGGAATCTGCGCGTCGCGTATATGCCGTGGAAGGGTCACAACTACGAAGACGGTATCGCAATAAGCGAGTCCGCGGCGAAAAAGCTTGCCGCGGAGAAGATGGTTAAGGTACGCCTGGGCGCAGCGGACAACGTACGGTTCAGTCGTAAAGACTACGTCGCTTCCTTCCCGAGTACCTTCACGAAGGCACAGCTCGACACCCTGGGTCCGGACGGTCTCGTAAAGGCCGGCACGGTACTGCAGAAGGGCGACCCCGTTATTGTCGCCATGCGGGAGAACGAGCCCGGACCTGGAAGCATGGGTCGCCGTACGGTATCGAATATGAGCGAAACCTGGGACCACGACTATCCCGGAGTTGTCGTGGATACGGGTCTTGGTAAGAAGCACGCAAGTGTGTATATACGTGCAAATTCACCCGTTAAGGCTGCCGACAAGATATCAAACAGATTTGCGGCGAAGGGCGTTGTACCGAAGATTATCCCGGATAACGAGATGCCTATGGACGCCGACGGTAATCCGATGGAGGTTCTGATGAATCCGCTGGGACTGATTTCCCGCGGAAATCCGGCGCAGGTGTTGGAAGCATGGCTCGGTAAACTCGCAGACAAGACAGGTAAGCCTGTCGAGGTTGAAAGCTTCGGCGACGGTAAGATGTCGAAGAACGTTCTGGGCATGCTGGAGAAAGCCGGCATACCGACGCACGAGACGCTGACAGACCCCGAGACCGGACGACCGATACCGGATGTGCTGACAGGGAAGGCGTTCTATTACCGCTTCAAGCATATTGCTTCCGACAAGACCGGAGCACGCTCGACCGGTGCGTATACGATGGATGAGATCCCGTTACGCGGTGGTGAGGAAGGAAGCAAGTCTATCGGAAACCTGCATGTGTCTGCACTGATGGGGCACAATGCTATGGACTTGATGAAAGACTCCAAGCTGATTCGCGGACGCCGGAATGACGAGTTCTGGAGAGAGTTCCGTATGGGGCGTACGCCCGAGATGCCGGGTACACCGCTTGTGCACGAAAAACTGTTCGCGCACCTGAAGGCTGCCGGCATAAACATACGGGAGAACAAGGACCGGATTAACTTCTTCGCGATGACGAATAAGGACATCGGTTCCCTGACGAAAGGGCACGAGCTATCCTCGACGCAGACGTTTGACGCGAAGCGCATGACGCCGGTGGAAGGCGGATTGTTCGACCCGAAGATATTTGGCCCGGAAGGAAACAACTGGGGATATATAGCGCTGGACAACCCGCTACCCAACCCGATGATGGAGGACTCGCTGTCGTCTATCCTGGGTATGACGCACAAACGCTTCGACGCAATTGTAGAAGGGCGCGAGGACCTGAACGGTATGACCGGCGGTAAGGCGATACAGGAAGAGCTGAAGAAAGTCGACCTTACCAACGAGATTAAAAAAGCGGTAGCCGAAATTAAGTCCGCTACAAAGACGAAGCAGGACAAGGCTATCAAACGGTACCGCTATCTTGTCGGCATTCAGCGGCAGGGACTTCACCCGACAGACTTTATGATGGACCGTGTTCCGGTGCTTCCCCCGAAGTTCCGGCCGGTGACGCAGGTGGCAGGTTCCAACGCTGCCGCGGATTCCAACTTCATGTACCGTGAACTTCTCGACGCCCGCGACGACTTGCGTGCAGCAGAGAAGGCTCTCCCGAAAGAGCAGCTGATGGACGCACGTACGCAGATGCACAGGTCCTTCAAGGCTCTCGTAGGATTGCACGACCCCGACGACGTACAGCTTCAGGACAAGAACGTGCAGGGACTTCTGCGCTGGGTAATCGGTAAGGGAAGCAGTAAGTTCGGTACGTATCAGCGTAAAGTGCTCGGCGCCAGCCTGGATATGGCGGGACGCGCAGTAGTCACTCCGAATCCGTCCCTCAAGCTCAACGAGGTGGGTCTGCCCGAGAAGCTGGCGTGGAAGACATACGAACCGTTTGTCGTTCGCGGACTTGTACAGGCTGGACATAAACCTACGGAAGCCGTCCGCATGGTGTCGGAGCACGAACCTACAGCGTTCCAGATGTTGAAGAAGGTCGTGGAGACCGAAGGCCGGCCGCTCGTAATAAATCGGGATCCGGTGCTTCACCGCTTCAACGTTATGGCGTTCAATCCGAAGCTGGTGAAAGGAAGTGCACTACAGGTAAGCCCGAGTATTGTAAAGCCCTTCAACATGGACTTTGATGGTGACCAAGGAAACTTCTTTGTTCCCGTTTCCAATAAAGCGGTAGCGGCAGCCAAGCGCATGCTGCCGGAGCACAACCTCATGTCCGTACGCAGCATGTCGGCGCATTACACACCCCGAATGGAATTCGTACAGGGCCTACACCTCGCGTCACGTATGGAACAGGGTCAGCCTGTTGAATTCAATACGCGAGCGGAAGCCCAGGAAGCGTATCGTACGGGAAAGATAGACATCGACACACCGATACGCATATTGGCAGAGTCTTAGATTGGCAGATATATTGAGACAATAACTTTCCATCACCTGGAGACCTGAGCATGATTGACCCGACACTGTTGCGCAACGCCAAGATGTCCATTCGCAAGGTTGCGTTTTCCCCACTTACACCCGAAGCACAACAGGCTGTGTCCGGACAAGGCGCTCAGATGCCTCCTCCCGACCCCGTGCAGCAGGCCGGCGGCGCGATGCCCCCGATGGATCCCGCTGCTATGGATCCCTCGATGATGGGTGGAGGTGCAGGCATGCCTCCGATGGATCCCTCGATGATGGGTGGAGGTGCAGGTATGCCTCCGATGGATCCCTCGATGATGGGTGGAGGTGCAGGTATGCCTCCGATGGACCCGAATGCAATGCCCCCGATGGATCCCTCGATGATGGGTGGAGCGGGCGCTCCTCCTCCGCCGGGAGGTCCGGTGATTTCGTTGGAAGACGCGAAAGCACTTCTCGCTGAAGAAGGCGGTAAGAGCGAAAATTCCGGACGTGTCACGACCAAGCAGGTGATGGAAGAAGTTAAGCTCCTCAGGCAGACCCTCGAGTCCCTTATCGGTGCTCTGGGTATTCAACTTCCCGCGGCCGATGTCGGCGCCGGAGGCGAGCAGACTATGCCGGCTCCTGAGGGAAATCCGGAAGACCTGGCGGCTGCCGCGGGTATTCCGAAGCAGGCTGCCGACAAGTTCTACGAGAACGCGTTCAAGCCCATGGCTTTGCATAAACGACTCGCTTCCACACTCCGGAGGTAACACATGTCCGTAAATCCAGTAATACTGGGAACAGGTGCTGTAGGCGGTGGGGCCCTCGGCTATCTGTTCGGAAAGTATATACTCAACCTGAAGTCCACCCCATCCCTCATTGCGACCACCGGGGCCGGTGCCGCCCTTGGTGCCGGTGCAGGCGGTGTGTTGTCTGCCCATCAATCCGAGCTGCAGAAGAAGCACGAGAGGAACTTAGAGGCTCTCCGGAACAAACAGACAATTTTGCAGAATGTCACCGGTGCTCCTGCACTTGCAGCGGGTGGCTTAGTTGGTGTCGGCGTGGCAGGAATTGGAGGCGGCGCAACCGATGCATTGAATACAGCCAAATCCATCAGGCGTGCAAAAGATGCTATTATCGACGAAAAGATGAAAGTTGCCAAGGCTGAGCTGGAGGCAGCAACCAAGGCCGGAAATATGGCGGCGGTGCAGGCGTCGTCAGATAAAATAACAGAACTGGAGTTGCTCCGAAAAAAGAGTGTCGTGTCCGAAGCTGTCGGCAATGTATTTAAGGCGGGGGCAAAGCAGCCCTGGACGACGGCTGTAGACACTACCAAGAAAGCCAAATGGCCGGCAGTGAAGTTCGGTATACGTTCCCTTGTTGCCGGTGTTCCCGCAAACGCACTTACAGCGTATGTGCTTTCCAGAAGTAACCAGAAGTCGCTGGAAATGCTTGAGTCCGAGGATAAATGAGCGAACGCGTTACAACGATAGGCCGTCTTCAACTTCAGGACGCGCTGCCAAAGGAGTACCACGGTACACTGGAGGTGGGCGGTCTTACGGGAAAGTCTGTCGAAAAACTGATGACGCGGATAGCGCAGGAGCGTCCGCAGGAGTACGTCGACATCCTGGACAAGCTGAACAACATCGGTATTCGTGCGGTATCGCTGCACGGTAAGACGGCGAGTCTGCAGCGCGCGGACCTGGATACACCCGAAGAGATTGTACAGATGCGCGACAAGATGATGGCGCGCATACAGGAAGTACAGGAAGACGACCTGCTCGACGCGGACGAGAAGGAGGACGTCATCAAGAACATCGTGCTGGAGTTCAGCAAGACTGTCGACGACGACCTCTTTGCCGCTGTGCAAAAGCGCGGAGGGTCTCTCGCGGAACAAATTAAAACCGGAAGCCGCGGGAACAAGACACAGCTACGGCAGATGCTTCTCGGGAACCTGCTGAGTTCCGACAGTGATGGAAACATTATCCCCTACCCTGCTTTACGAGGTTTTGCGGAAGGCGCCACGCAGCTCGGGTACTGGTCAGGATGTCACGGAAGCCGTAAAGGGTATGTTGACCTTCAGCTGGGTACTGCGGAAGCCGGATACTTCGGAAAGCTCATATCCAACGTCGCACATCGAGGCGTCGTTACGGAAGACGACTGCGGAACGGAAGAAGGCATAGAGGTAGAAGGAGACGACGCCGACAACGTAGGCGCTGTCCTGCAGGAAGACGTAAACGGGGTTCCCCGGGGAACACTCATCAAGGAAGAGCACATACCTCTTCTCAAGGGTAAACAGATTCGTGTACGGTCAGCTATCTCCTGCCGGGCAGCGGAAGGCGTGTGCTCAAAATGTGCAGGATTACGCGAGAACGGACAGTTCGCGCAGGTCGGGGATAACATCGGTACAAACGCCGCCAGGTCTTTCATCGAGCCTCTTACGCAGTCTGTGATCTCAGCCAAGCACAAGGCAGGAGAATTCGCGTCTTCCAAGAACCGGCAGTCGGGCTTTGCAATGGTGAAGCAGTTCATGCAGGTCCCTGATGAGTACCCGGGCGGTTCTGTGTTGGCACAGGCAGAAGGTAAAGTAGGCAAAGCGCGTAAAGCTCCCCAGGGCGGCCAGTACATCACCGTCGGACTGAAGGAGCATTACATACCAGGAGACCGCGAGCTCAAGGTAAAGCCGGGTGACGAGGTGGAAGCGGGCGACGAGCTTACAGACGGATTGCTCAATCCTAAGGAGCTTGTACGTTTCAAGGGTCTCGGGGAAGGACGAAGGTATTTTCTGTCGAATATGCGTAAAATGCTCGATGCGAACAACGCCGGTACAAACCGCAGGAATCTGGAGATCCTGTCCCAGCAGTTCCTCAACCGCGTCCGTATCGTTGATCCGGAAGGATACAACGGACATCTCCCGGGAGACGTTGTACCGTACAATTCTGTTCTTCGTTCATGGGAACCGCGGGAGGGTAATTCCTTGAAAAGCATCTCGGCGGCAAATAAGTTATACCTGGAGAAACCGTACCTGCATTATACGGTCGGCACACAGGTAACCCCGAGTGTATCGAAGACACTGAAGAACTCCGGAGTTAAGCAGGTATTGGTACATCCTAAACCGCCTCCCTGGCAGCCGGACGTTATACGTGTACAGGACTTCCTCTCTTCAGACGAGGATGTGTTCACCCAGCTGGCGGGAGAGAACATGAAGAAGACTTTAGTGCGTGCTGCCTCGGTAGGTGGTACAAGTGATAAGAAGAGCGTGTCGTATTTTCCGCGACTCGTCAACATAACTGAACAGTAAGGTGACGCGATGATTGGCTTGATCAGGAAATCGGCAGCAGACGATTTCGAGCAGAAGCTGGCCCAGATGGCTGACGCAGAGATTAGCCAGAACATGCCCTCCCTCTCCCGGTACAAGGTCGGTTTCCAGCTCGCGCGGAAAAACGACGACAACACCCGTGGAATGGGCGTGTCTGTGTATAAGATGGGTGAAGAATGGCTGTTCATCCCCGCCTTCTTTCTCAACGGTCGTCTGCGCGGGTATGACCTCATGTACTTGCCGCTGAAATCCCAATTCGTACCTGCGAAGGACAACTGGGTTGCTTACCTGAACTCCAACAAGGTCGCCATCATGGGCGAACCCTCGGAGCGTACGGGAAATACGAAGCCCAAGGGCCCCGGAGCCGCACGGCTGTACGACAAGCATCTTCTTGCCCGTATCAGCAAGATTTCCAGCGAGCTGGAAAATTCAGATACTCTTGTGCAGGAAGAACACCTGAAAGATATGCTACGCCTTGCCGGCCGTCCGGACGAGAACGAACTTGACCTTCGCCGGTGGATTCCGCGCCTGGGTAAGGTCGCCTGTCAGATTTTCCTCAATACGCTCAACAAGGACGCGGATTTCGCCAACGCTGTTCTGCGGTTCTACAGCCCGGAGGACATCGGAGGCATTGTCGACGGTTCCCTGCACAAGACTGCTGCCGACCCACTGAAGGTTGAGACCTCGCTGTCGAACGTACAGATCATCACCCGGGACAGTGACAAGAAGGACATTCAGAAGCTCGACGAGAAGTCGAAGGAAGTCCTCATGCGGGACGGTATGTTCGTTATCGACAACCGCCCGGAAACGACCGTTGTATTCCAGCCCAAGGATGCTGCGGGTGTATTGACCACACCCAACAAGAACGGTTTCTACGAACTGCTTCAGTCCGACGGTTCTTTCAAGAAGTTCTACGTCATCTATTGCGGCATCGATGTAGGCAACCCGGTCGGACCTTCGGGTACACGTGGAAAGGCTTCTGGAGAAAAGAATGCCAACATCTCTCCCCGCGGCGTTCCTACTGAAGTAAAGTACCGGCTAATCGACCTCAGCCAGCCTGACCGCGCTTTCCATGTGAACACAGAGATTCTCGGACGCCTGCAACCGGATCGGGCACAGAACGACATCTCCGGTCTCGGTATTAAAGCGCCCAGTCTTGTCAAGGAAATTGCCAAGCTCAAGGAAGACCCAAATGGCCTCTCGCCGAAAGCCTTAGAGGGTTCCGATACATACGATGACAAACGGTGGATTCTTATCGATACGAAGGGAAACACTGTCAGTCTCCGTATACAGGAATCCGCACAGGTTCTCGGGAAGCGTATTACGGATGCTGTCTTCACCAGACGTGAGGAGAGCATGTACTGGTGCGACCAGATTCCCGGCACGGTTGAATTCACCAACTACAACGGTGCGCTTACCATCAAGAACAACAAGCTTTACGTGCCAGCTACCGCACGCGCAATCCGTCTTTCACACAAGTGTGCGGGGCCCGGCAATCAGCGGCCTGTATTTGGAACAATTGATACAGTACGTGATTATCTCACCAAGACTTCCGGCCTGGAGGCTCTCGATGTCGTTACAGACGGCGTCGAGTACAAGATTATCTCCCGTTTCGGGAAGAAGCGCGGGCTCACCAAACAGGCAGCTGTACAGAGTCTCGTTCTCGACCACGGAATCGGTGTTGCGGACGCCAAGCAGATGCTTCCAGTATCTGTAAACGCTGCGGACCGACGCGCGATGAAGACGTTCATGGTGAAGTATGCGGCGTCGTCTGTCGTCACTACGGACAGTGTAGACGGGCTGCTCTCCCCGGTTGTCGGGTACAATACGGCGCCGGACGAACTCGAAGTCGACCAGTTCCGGGAAGTGAATATCCCGAAGGAAGACGCACAGGCCGCTATCACAGCGTCGGAGCGAGGTGTCAAGGACGTTGTCGACATCTCCATCCTGAAGTCGCTGGCCAACAGCTCGTCCCCCGGGCGTGTTGTCAACGATTACATTGGGGACATGCTGCTCGCTCTCGACCGCGTAGGACGAATCCTCTTCATGTTCTACTGGCATTACGATTCCTTCAAGGAACGGTACGGCGTCGAGAAGATGATTGAGCTGGAAGAGTCTCTCCGCAGCAACTTCCAGAATCTGTCTGACCTGGTTCTGTTCCTGCACAAGAGTAACTCAGACAGCCAGCGCAGTCTGTTCTCCGACAAGCTGTCCGGAGAGATGGGTTGACGCATGAACGCAGGACCACTCCAGGATGGACCGGACTGGCGCTTTACCGTAGCCTCGGTTGACCTGGAACGTCTCAAAGCCAAGAAGCCGTTGTTCTATACCATATGCGATCCCGGCGTGGACTCCCTTCGCCGGTTTCTGTATATGTGGTTTGGCCCCCTGGACCGTGACCTCGTACGAAGCATGTGTCGTCCAATGTCCATGGCGTATGAGATATACACGGACCCGACGCCGGACGCGACCAAGAATTACATTGAAGCCATCATACTCGCCGGCGGGGATAACAACGCGATACGGGCGAGAACGGGTAAGTACATTGAGGACAGGGTTCTGTCCCTGTATCGCTACCTGTATTTCGACGTTGCGGGTAGACTCACGAACAGGCACTGGTGTGAGCGTACAATCCTGTCCAAGTATCAGTCCTGTTCTGAGAAACGCAGGCTGCTTACATGCTATATCTGGAAGCTTGTCGCCATGAACGGCGGACTGGACATGCTGGACAGTCTGATGCTGTCCGGAGCGGAACTGAACGATGCCGTACGGCGTAAGATACGTTCTATGGCACTTGGCCGTTACGCGGTGCAAGTCTTGAATGCTATTCACTCCAGCGATAAAGTATTGGACGAGGCTGGTACACCGGCGAGTGCCCCAATCCGCGCCTGGGAAACCGACGACGGAAAGCGGGATTTGGACGAAGGAACCGGTGATGCCGCCACCAAGGAACACGCTTTAGCTATCATGCATGCCTTGAAGGTCAGGCAGCCCGGTGAAGATAATGAAGCCATTGAACGCATCGACTATGTGAGGTCCTCTACATGAACGAGTTCAAGAAGTTAAGCCCCGCGAAAGAAGCTGCCGCGATGTCGGCTGTCGAGCGTATTATCGATGCGTGTCGCGGGAAGACGTCCGGTCTGGAGAAGACTGCTTCCGACATCCTCGCGAAAACACCGGAGATGACACCGGAACTTTGCCGCCGTGTATGCGAAGCATACAACAAGTCGAAGTCCGTATACGAACTTTCCAAGCGTGCGTCCGACACCCGAGCAGACTCTTTCCCCATCATCAACCCGGACGCTGTGGTTGCCAATGTGTACGGCCGCCCCCTGGAAGAGCCAAAAGTGGACGAAGACTCCATCAAGAAGGTTGCAGCTTTCCAGCGACCGGAAAAGTTGGAAGAGCCCCTGCGGAAAGTTGCCTATACACTCAGTGAACAGCCTGTCGACTTACCGGATATTAGGATGTTCGAGCGCCATATGCTACGCGCAGAAAAGGCCCTGGAGACATCAGTCAGGCGCATGCGGGACAAGATGCTTATGCACAAGGTAGCCAGCGAAGATGCTATCATGCGGGTCGTCTCCAAGTGCAAGCGCATGCCCGACAAAGCACTGCACAAGTTTGCGCATACAGTTGTTAACCGGTTCTCCGACGACGGTGTCGCACTTCTCAGTGCTGTATCAAAGATTCTCAGCAAGGACATTCCTCTCCAGAAGACCGCGGCCGCGGCCGTTCTACCGCTCAACGAACCCTACGTGTCCGTTGCTGTCGCCATCGAGGAAAGCCGGAACTACGTACAGATGCAGACGCTCGCCGACAAGACAGCGGACATGCTGCACAAGAATGCAGCCTCCGTGACGGACGCTGCCGGGACTGTCGTTAAAGGGATTGACAAGCTTGTTCCTAGCAGAGCCGCACATCACGTACGCGAACAGGTTCTCGACCCTCTTGTAGATTTTGCCAAGCCCGTCCTACTGGAGCGTATGACAAGGGACGTTGGCGAGGACAAAGAAGCAAAGAAGATTTACGATGCCGAGATGTTCAACCGCATCAAGCAGTTGGAATCCACCCAGGCTTTCGTAGATGTCGCTTCCGACGACTTCGTCAAGGGGTATCCGATTCAGGATACAATGCAGGCCTTCAACAACGTTGTCTCCATCATGCCGGAGATGCTCGACCCGCAGTACCAACCCTGGCTGCGGGCAATGGTAAAGCAGCAGCTCGTACAGGGAAATGTGTACGACGAAGCCAGCATGCAGAAGATGATGGACATGAAGAGCAAGATGTCCCGTATGAATCTGGACGATATCAGGACTGCCGAGGCATTAGAGCTTGCCACCGACGTCGGAAAGAAGAAAGTGGGTATGGACGAAACCTCAGCCAGAAAGATTCTCTACCCGCAGCACACGCAGCTTGAGAAACCCAAGGAAGACAAGAAGGATCCCAAGGTGTCCAAGTCCAACAAGGGTTCAACTTCCCCGAAGGGCGAGAAAAAGGCTCCGGAAGCTCCTAAGAAAAAGCTGGAAGACGTCGAGCCTATTCTTCAGGAAGGAGAAGAGGTTCTCGGCGAATCCATATTACCATAAGGTACGACAATGCGTAAGCTGATTTTTCCGGATGCCTTCGATTTCGACCAGCCGACGGCCAGGCTGGTCCCTCTACATTCCCGGGGAGTCGACCACGACTTCATCCGCAAGACCGCGTCTGCATTCGACAAGCGTGCGCTGGAGTTCGAGCGTCGTCCGGGACACGAGTATATCCACCTTATAAGTGTCGGCGCCATGGAGACGTACGCGTGCAACAATAACGCGGATGCCTTCAATCGTACGCACCGTAAGCACGCCGCGTACGCCCCGGGTCCCGGGTGTGAAAAGGTTATAGACCTCGACGGAGGACTGGATAAGTACCACAACGCTACCTTCCGGAAGATTGCCGCCTGTTACAAGAACCACAAGAACATGCACTCCAAAGCGAAGCCGTCCGGGTACATCGTCGACGCTGTGATTAACGACGACATGGACCGCGGTGAACTTCTCGTCGGCCTGGACAGTACGATATGGCGCCGCGAGCTTCAAAAGCTTGCCTCTGAAGAACCTATATATTTTAGTATGGGTGCTGATATGGCGTCTGATGTCTGTTCGTACTGTAACAACAGAGCGACGAGCAGGAAGAAGTACTGCGAGCATCTTCGTAAGTATGCCAGGCAGACTGCGGAAGATGGAACGCAGGTATGCGCGATATCGGACGCTCCCTACTTCCACGACATTTCTGGCGTTCCTTGTCCCGCTGATAAGATTTGCTTCGGGCTGCGAAAGGTGGCATCCGAAGATGGAGGTACCATAACAGGTGCCGAGCTCGCGGACATTTTCGGGGTAACGCCGGCAGGTCTGTACAACAAGCGCATATACAAGGCTGCCGAGCAGCGTATGCAGCTTCTCCGCAAACTCGCGAAAATCGAGAAGGAGATGCTGACGATGGCGCAACCGCTGGCCGATGGCCTGTGCGCCCCCTTTACCGAGGAAGCCGGATACGGACGTACAGCAGACGACAAGGTGTCCAAGCTTTCTGAGAAAGACCTTGCCTCTGTGCTGGGCTCGCTCAAGAGACATAAAGTACTTCTACCCATGGACCTCTTCCTGAAGCTTATCATGGGTGACCAATTTGACGCCGCTGCGGGAGACATTCCGGCTGCCAAGCGTCTGCTTCCCGACCTGTTCCAATCCATTCTGGAGTCGGAAGACCCGGAGTTGGTGACGCAGGACGGCAGCTACGAACCGGAGCATGTGTGCAACGGTAGACTGGACGAGGATGTCAGGGAATTAGTCCCCGAGCTCTCGCTCCAGGACGAGCCAGTCAGGGTGCGTGCCATCAAGGCAGTCCTGAACGGTCAGCCAAACGTATGTCGGATTGTTATAAGCAAGCAGGCCAGTCAGGCCGACGGCCCCAGGCTGCTTGCAGACGAATACGGGAAGTATCTTCTCTCTTTCGCCAGCGATCAGTCCGACGCAGTGCTTCGTTTGACGGCAGCATCAAAGCTCGCTACAGTAGGATGAAGCAGATCTAGGTCCTAACAGTCAAAAGGATACTCCAACAATGGCAAGCAATGACGACATGATTCGGTCCACCCTGAATGACTTTTACAGCCGTATCGGTCTGCAGAAGAAAGCAGCGGACGAGACCAATGCCGCCGGTGGCGGTATGGAAAACCTCAAGAAAAAGAAATCCGGTGACGAACACCAGGAGATCGACGGCAACAACATCGGCGCCGCCATGAAAGACCGTGGTGCTGAAGTTAACGCCGACCTGAAGAACAAAGAGACCGGCGCCACCCGCGGCAGAGCTGTTCTCGCTGCCACCGACGCAGCTCAGAATGACGGCGACGGATACGAGCATCCTCAGGAAGACGAGCAGGCTCCCAAGTCCGGCGGAACCGACGACAAAGAGAAGAACAAGGGCGATGGTATGACTGTTACTCAGAACACTGTCAACCAGGCTTCTGCCAACGAGATTGCCAAGGTTGCCCGCGCCGCCCGTCTCGGAGATACCATTCTTTCCATCATTGCCTCCAACAGGTTCGGACAGGAGGGAGTGCAGAAAGTCGCCTCCTCTCCTTTCGAGTCTGAAGAAGAGTTGATGGCATACTTCGACTGGAAGGCCGGTTTCCAACGCGGCATCCAGAAGAAGGCCGAAGATGTCCAAGCTGTGCTCGATTCCGGTGCGACTCCGTCCACCGAAGAAGCCGATGCACTCTTGAACGCCGCCGCAGCCCAAGACCCTGGAGCAGTCCTCCCCGAGGAGGCCCAGCCAGAAGCAGCAATCGGTGGATCCGACGCTGCTGCTCTGGATCAAATGGCTGAGCAGCTCAGTTCCGAGGGTGTCTCGCAGGAAGAGTTCATCGCGGCCGCGCAAGCCGTTGAAGAACTCACCAACGCGGGATACACCCCTGATGAAATCATCGACGAAGCATCTGCCGCGCTTGCCGAAACGGAAGCTGCGGAGGAAGGCGTCCAGAAGGCCGCTTCCGAGTATCGTCGGTCTGCACTTCAGGGATACATCGGAAATCTCGGTTTGGCCCGCTAACCAAGGAGGGTTCCAACATGCGTGAACTCGCCGCCAACATAGTAGAGTATATCGAGCTGACTTCGGAGATCATTGAAGGTCTTCAGAAGAAAGCGGCTGACGCTGCAAAGCCGAAGCCGGTATTCAGCGAGGCTCTGCTGCAGGAAGCAGGTCAAACCCTGGTCGACGCCAACTTCCTCTCGAAGGAAGCAAACGAGCGACTCACCCAGGCCTTTCGGGATTCTCCCGACAAGGCTCTCCAGTGTCTGATTAAGGTAGCGAAACAGCAACAGAAGTCCGGAGAGCACCGTAAGGTGGCATCAGTTGTTGACCGTAAGGAAAACAAACTGACGCAGGGACAGACGGAAGCTGACGCTTTCTTCATTCAGGCGTTCAACCGATAACCCGATAAACACAGCGAGGCTGTAAATGGGTAATCTCAGTCCTTCTCAAATGTTCGAGCATACCCTCGTTCAGGTTAAGGGTTCCCCCCGCCTGAATCGTCTGGACTATGCTGCCCGCCCGGCCGTCGGTGAGGAAATCCTCGCCGGTATGGTCGCTTCCCTCAATTCCGCAGGTCAGCTCATTGTTGGTATGCCGGCCGGCGTCCAGGGCAATCGCCCGATGCCGATCTTCGCATACAACAACTACTACGACTTCGATACCAACAGTGACACCGACAATATGTCGGGTGGCGTCATGGCTGGTCTCGTCGCTACCGGTGGCTTCGAAGTGGAATCCACCGAGTACAACGCCGCCAAGGCTTACGCCCCCAACGACATGCTCTGCTCCGGCGAGCACGTCGGCGGCGATGCTGGCGAAATCGACCTGGCCAATGCCTCGCCCTACGGAGCCATTCCGATGTGCGGCGTTGTGTCCAAGGGCACCAGCACCAACCGTGACGGTATCGGTATTCTGTCCTTCTGGACGGTGTACTTCCCCGCCAGCATTGATCAATCCAGCAGCAGCAGCTCCAGCAGCAGCAGCTCCAGCAGCAGCACACCCTAAGGAGGACTGAAATATGTTGGCATCCGAAACTCGTGTCCTTAACCAGAACGTTGTTCGCGACCTGACTTCGAACAACGACGGTATCCGCAAGGAAGCCGAGGACAAAGTCAGCCAGTACCTGCGCCTTCAAGTTCGTGAAGAAGGCTTCGCCCGTAAGTTCTACGACGTGGTCGAAGTCACTCCCGCGGACCTGGACAAGCAGGTTGACACCCCCCTTCCGGTTATCGTGAAGGACAAGGAACCGAACAGCTCGGGCGCTTACACCGTCCCGTTCGGTACGGCTCCGATGGACAGCAACATCACGGCGCCCCGGTACCGTGTTATGTTCGACCGTGTCATGTCCCGTCGCTATGTCGCCGACGTCAACACCCTGTTGACCTACGACATGGACATCCGGCAGATCTTCAACGACTTCATCCTGACTGACATCATGATGGAAGAAGACTCGAAGTGGATCACGCTGGTGAACCGTATCGTCAAGCGCGTCGCCGTAAATACCGTGCAGCCGTCGCTGCGGAGCTGCCAGTGGATCCAGGCCGGCGTTATGGACCGTCCGAACATGGCCAACGCCATGCGCGGTCTGCCCAGCACCCGCCGCCGCCTGAACCCGGCAGTCGCTCTCACCAATAACCTGACCGTTTGGGACGTTGTCGGTTTCGACCGTAACACCATCGGCGGTGACCTGGCTGAGGACCTGTTCGTCAACGGCTTCACCGAACGAAACCTCATGGGCATCAAGTGGATCCTGACCATCAAGCAGGACCTCGTCCCCGACAACTACGTCTACTACGTGGCGTCCCCGAAGTACCTGGGTGACTTCATGGTTCTCGACAACATCACGATGTCGACCAAGCATGAAGACTTCATCCTGTCCTTCTACGCCTACGAGTGCGTTGGCTCCACCATCGGCAACGATGCGGCCCTCGTACTGGCGGAGTTCACCGGCAGTGCCCATAACTGGAAGACTGGAGCTCTGCTCTAATCCCCAGTTCGGCCATATAGGCCCCCCGGTCCCGGCTTACGCTTGGTCGGGGGGCTGTTTTCTTTGTGTCTAGTAATCACACGAAATAAAGGGGCACACCATGCCTAAGTTTGCAGAACCGTTCGTATCCACCGTCGTTCACAACCCGACCAGTAGTGACATCAAGTATCGCTGGATTGGTAAAAACGGTCTCATCGTCACCGCTGGAAGCAGTGTCACGCTTCCCTACGAAGTATTTACGGCTGCTCCTCCGCAACTGCGCGGAACGCTCGACCAGGACGTCGAGGAGAAGACGGTCATTATCAAGTACCTCGTCCGAGGAATACAGACCGAACAGACAAGGCATACCGCCGTAAAGCCGGAAGTTGTTTCTGTCAAGGTTATCACCCCGGCAGTACAACCCGTTCCCACGGTGAAGCCTGCGGCGAAGCCTGCGGCGAAGCCTGCGGCTAAAGAAGCTCCAACTGCAACGGTCGTTTCCCCTGTTAAACCCGCTGTACGGGAAGACGTTCACGACGTCAGCAAACCATACGAGCGTAAGTCGAGCGTTGACTCCAGCAAGCCTGTTGACCTGGACAACGTCATGGGATGGTCCAAGAAGGAAGACTCACCGGCGGAAGTACAGAGCGCACCGAAGACCATCAACATGGAAGAAGCGCTCGGATGGCCCAAGAAGGAAGAGCCGAAAGCTGAGACCGTAAAGGCGGAGCCGGCGCGTACCGAAGAACCGGTAGCCGGCCCGAAGAAGGAAGTCCGCCTGGAGGAAGCAATGGGCTGGGATATGCCTGTTAGCAAGGATGCTGTTGAAGAACAGGCAGCACCGGCTGGCGAGGAGAAGCTCAGCAAGCGTCAGCGTCGACGGAAAGAGAAATCCCAGGCAGCACCCGAAAACGTCACGGGGAAACAAAAGACCCCCGAGCAGCAATAACATAGAAAGGTCGAACCTATGTCACAGTTTCCACAGCACGCCGGCGGGGTACCGACAGGGTACGACGTAACGGTTACCGGAACGAAGTTGTACGAGCCGTTGAAGGCCGCCAAGCTCGTTGTCATCACCAACGCGTCGGACACTCCCATGTACCTCGCTATCTGCGGGGCTCCCGGGAATACTGTAAACACTGCCGTCGTCTCCAGCGGTATATACATTCAGAAGAACGGCGGTGCTTACGAGCTTAATCTGGTAAACATGGGTCAGGCGCAGATCTGGGCTATACACAGCGGCGTAGGCGTAAAGCGGGCATGCGTACAGGTGTGCAGCTGAGTCTTGTGTTTTGTACAAGGGCCGACCATATCTGCATGGAAGGCCCTGTAAGTCCGTAAGGTCGTCGACGTGGGAAACGTATATGCCTGTATCAAGTAATAACAGTCTCCAGTATCTCTTTCGAGCGAGAAACACACTGTTCGAACAGGGAGAAGACCCAGGGGAGGGCATTCCATTCATATCGGAATGGGACACCACAAAGACGGGATCTTCTGCGAATAATCAGATAACGCTCCCACTTTTTGCTGGTCAGCCTTATGATTTTATTATTGACTGGGGTGACGGAAGTCAGAGCCACATCACTTCCTGGGATCAGGCTGAGACTACTCACACTTATGCGTCTAGTGGTGTGAAGATTTGTACTATAACGTCCTTCACAACGTTTAGCGGATTGGATTTCAATACAGGCGGCGACCGTCTTAAAATCACCAACATTATTCAATGGGGTGATCTGCCCTTTAGCTTTGATACGTCAAAGAAAGAGTCAATCCTTCTCATCAACACCACGAATACTGGTATTGGGGCAACGGGCGACTTTCAGTTCAAACTGCCTCTCAGTTCCGCTGGTTCGTATAACTTCTATGTTGATTGGGGTGATGGACAGAGGAACGTCATCACTGCGTACAACCAGTCGTATGTAACCCATACCTACGCCCAGTACGGCATGTATGCAATCAAAATCACTGGCGTACTGAACGGGTGGTCGTTCAACAACAGTGGCGACAAGAACAAACTCCTGAGCGTTGTTGATTTCGGTGAATCAGTTCTTCTGCCCAATGTCGCAGGGTTTATGTACGGGGCATCGTGGCTCGCTGACGCGCCTACAGAGATTTCTTCATGGACACAGCTTGCAGCCATTCAGACCTTTGGATGCTACAAGCTGACCCGCAACCTAACTACTGCTGATGCGGATTATGCGACAGTCGCCGGTCCTGCCGCGAATGGCGGTGCTGGTTGGCTTCCTATCGCTGCGTTCAGCGGGACTCTGGACGGCATGAATTACTCGATTGATGGACTCACAATCAACCGACCGACCACGGATAATGTCGGGTTGATTGCGACAGCAGGATCGGGATTGGTCATATCCAATCTCAACCTCACGAACGTCAGTGTAACTGGTCAGGATAGGGTGGGTGCGCTTTACGGAGATATATCCGGTAGACCAGCAACAGTCATCAACTGCACCGTGCAGGGTGCTGTGGCTGGTAGAAATGATGTCGGAGGGTTCTG
>Ga0172363_10001658_pt1 | contig 18004 bp, 30 predicted proteins | sample LakKivs2_kivu2a2_FD_114541 | JGI IMG/M metagenome (GOLD analysis project Ga0172363, IMG submission 114541) | Sediment microbial communities from Lake Kivu, Rwanda - Sediment s2_kivu2a2 | ecosystem: Environmental > Aquatic > Freshwater > Lake > Sediment | place: Rwanda: Western Province, Lake... | reverse complement strand
TGAAATTACGTTATGCCATAGGGAACGATTTACAGGATTTACATAAACAGGTCGTCGGGGCCAAATTAAAACAGCGAACCAAAGAGGAATAGAAAAAGAAGTCCATTAAGAAGAAAAATTCTAAAATGAAACGGAAAGCGTCCGCGGTCGGCCGTCGGCGGTCGGCGGACAAGTAAATCAAGCGATGGGTCTGATAAGAACTAATATCGAATGGGTGAAAAATCCTGACGAAACTCAGGGCTTCAGCGCCAATCCAGTCAAAGGGCGCTGCCCGATGGGATGCAAATACTGCTATGCCTGGGGTAAGGATAATCCGAAGGCGATGTGCAAAAGATTCAAATGGGATCCCGAGCTGAGATTCGATCCAGAAATTCTCAAGGAAATAGAACACAGAAAAAAACCAGCAGGGATTTTTATGTGTAGCACGATGGAGCTGTTTCACCCGCAAATTCCGGATATTTACAAAATAAAAATATTAAGCTGTATTAATAAGTGCTCACATCACAGATTTTACATTTTATCAAAATGCCCAAACGAACTTTTGAATTTCAGTTTCATGTCACACATTTGGTTGGGGACGACGGTTACGGGAGCTGAGAATTATTCAAGGCTTTTTCAACTGACAACGAATTCAACAAATTTAATTTTCGTCTCTTTTGAACCACTGTTAACGCCAGTAGATTGTGTCCGGGGTTTTGAGGATGTCCTACAATGGTATTCTTGGGTGATTATCGGGGCTCAGACGGGCGGGAAAAAATCGACTCGTGTCATCCCCAAAAAGGAATGGGTTGAGCCGATCATCGAACAGGCGGACAAAAACGGAATCCCGGTTTTCATAAAAAACAATATGAAGGAGCTGATGGATCAGTGGGGGATGCCATTCAGGCAGGAAATGCCGGAGGAAAGTTTCCCGCCAGGGCGGGTCCGCCCATGGCGGAAGAATTTAAAGTTGAGAGTTTAGAGTAAAGATTAAAATAAAAAGGAGTTTAAATGTTTGAAGTAAAGGAAGCTGCGGAGAGAGCAAATAAGGATCTGCTGGAGAAATATAGGACCTGGGAAGCGGATCAGAACCCGGATACTTTTAAAGATTTGCTCCTGGGGATGGTGAACAGCATTCAGCGGCTGAATAACACTGTAGCAATTTTAGCTGAGACGATTAATTTTCTCAATTCAAAAAGCGAAACCCAAAAAGAAAAATTGAAAATTGAAGATCGATAAGAAGGAATCATATTGGATTAAGATTAATGAAAATGACATCTTAGTTACGACACCAAAAAGCGAAATGCGAACCGCTGCGGAGGAGGCAAGACAGTGCACCGAGGCGGGCGGCGGAACATATTTCCGCTTCTTCAGGATAAAATTTAAAAGATTACAGACGGGATCCAGAATATTTTATATCGAGGACGGGCACATCCGGGGTTTTGCCTTCGTTACAGGGATAATACATAGCAAACAGCTGAGGTGTGACGTGACCGGCAAAAGATGGGGCGAGGGATGGTATGCGATCATGCCGGCTGATTCCTGGAAATGGATAAAGCCGATAGCGCGGAAAGGGTTCATGGGACATCAAGCCATGATTCAGATTGCGAAGAAGGTCCAGGTGATCGGGGGATGGCTGGATGAAAAACCAAATTAAAAGTTTAAAAATGGAAAATTTAAAGCAGAACGCTGTATCCAATAAGGAATTTGTGAGAGTTAGCTGGAGAAAAATGTTTCCTGGCGAAGAAGCCTTTAAAATGCATGACGAACAAGGCATACCATTAGAATATACTGCCATGATTGCCGATGAAAGAGGATTTGTAATAGATTGGTTAGGATTCATCCGCAGAGCCAAAGAAACCGGGAATTTTAATATCAAAAGATTATTAAAGAGAATTGTATATGCCTGCAGGGATGCGGGCTATAACAAGGAATGGTTTGAACAGAGGGTTGCAGAGGATCCAGAAAATTTTCATTGGATAACTGAATCCGAAACCGAAAAAGGGAAACAGTTCACAGTGAACGGTTAACAGGAAGAAATGATGATAGTAGAAAAAGACAATATCCCAATTACTCAAATTGAGATAAAAAAGAATAATTTAAGCAGAAAAACCAACCCAGAAAAAGACTTAAATGAATTAATTCAAAGCATTAAAAGTGTAGGCTTATTACAACCCATTGGAGTTTATCCGTTAGCTTATAAAAAATATGCATTGCTTTATGGGCAACGAAGATTATTAGCATTTAAAAAGATGAAAAAGAAAAAAATACCAGCAGTTATAATAATTTAATTCAGGAAAAGGAAATGATGAGTGAAGTAGCAAAAAGCGAAGGTGGAAAATATATAGATCGTCTGTGGCAATATGGAGGGGTACTGCCAAATGGCCGGGCCTGGCTCCGGGAAGTTTATATCGTAAAAAACCCGATAAGAGAGGATCCCCCAATCCCCGGAGCCGGCACGGCCGGGAAAGAAAAGTTTAGTAGTTTAGGAGTTTAAAAGTTTAGCTCTGATGAAGAAATTTAATTTTTGAAAATTAAGCATGGCGGAAACTAAAAAACAATTGATTCTGGCAAAGCTTTCGGACGGCCACTGGCATTCCGGTATGGAGCTCTTCGAGGCGACCGGCGGCAAGACCTGGTCCTGGCTGCAAAGACTGGCGGAACTGAGAAATGCCGGAATCGAAATCGAAAAGCGATCAATCTCGGGCACTCATTTTGAATATAGATTGATCACCCCATCTGATAAAATTGATTTTGAGAAATGCAGTCTGAGGGCAGTCGATAGTGGACAGTTGACAGTTAACAGTAAAGAAAACCTGAAAGCGAAAATTAAAACCCAGAGACTCGGGCAGACCGAGATGGTATTTTGAAAGGAGCTTAATCGTGTTATTGACAGAACTAAAAGGAATCGAGGGAATCGTTTTAATGATTAATGGAATAGTAATATTTGCGGCAATAATAACCTTTTTCTACTGCCTGTTTAATGGCCTTTTTAAAATCCGAAAATCTCATAAACCAGGCTATAATCCAAAGCCACCTGATAAACGTCCACCATCTAAGCCTATACCTGCCCCGCCTGAGCCTGTCAGAAGGAAATAAAACAGGCAATCGAAATTTACGATGACCACCATGCATAAAGAGATATATGATCGTTTATTGGATACATAGAGCGGCGAAAACTTACAGGATCAGGGGCAATCCGAAGCTGACAATTAACAGAGGCACGCCCATCCTGAAAGCCTTCTCTACGCTGGATGGACAGGGCGGATATGATGAGCTGATTGCCTGGGGCAAAAAGATTGGAATGTATGAAGAGGATCTGCATGCCGGCAGAAGCGGGCAGCTGCATTTCGATCTGTGGGGCGGACAGCTGGTCAAAGGAATCAAAGAATTATTGAAGGAAAGTCATAAGGGCTATTCATGGAAAGCGACAAGAGAAAAGGAGAAGGTGGATGTTTACGAAATGGGATCATGACTATAACGGCTCGATGAAGCTTTCGCAGATGGAAAACGACGGGCAGAGATTCAGATGGTGGCGCATGGTGACGCAGTCGAATAAAATGGTATTTCCCGGGCTTCTGGCAAATAATTCCCTGCAGCCGCATAAAGAATTGAAGCTGGTCTCAGATATCTATATCGACAGGCAATTCGAGGATCCTCAAAAGGGACTGGATGCCTGGAGAAAGGAGAAACAGATTTTTATGGATCTGGGAGTGCTCAAATCCTATAAAACCGGCGGGCTGGAATTTCTCTGGAACAATCAGCACCACTGGTATCAGGATAAAATGACGAGGTGGGAAGGCAGCCTGGGCCGGAAATTCGTGGAGTCCTTTGAGAATTTCCAGGGGGAAAAGCGGATTCTTTTTTTGGAGCTCTTATTCGCTTTCGGTCCTAAAGAAATTACCATCTACGATAACCAGGGCGATAAATCAATCAATATATATGAGGATTCCTGGAGAGACATAAAAATCATTCCTCATTCATCGGTTGTAATCGAAATCAATAACGATAGCAACAAACCCATCCAGCTGAGCATTGACAAACTGGAGCTTTTGTATCGTCGCCGGGGACTGCACTGGAAGCTGGGACCCAAACCAAGGAACCCGGATATCAAAAAATTCATAGATTGGTGGTGCAACTATTATCAGGAAAAGTGCAATAGTAAATATATAGTCGACGGTAAAGATGCTAAACTGATTCAGGATATGCTAAAGATCATAGGATATGACGAACTGGTAGAGTTGGCCAAAAAATTCTTTGAAACAAATGATAATTTTATCAGAAAAGCCGGTTATACCATCGGAGTATTCAGGTCCCAACTTAATAGGCTGAATTCAGCAAAGGGAGATAAGTGGGGATGACAAACAGGAGGAAGAGATCATGAAATTAAAAGAGTTAAGAGATAGTGGAATTCTGTGGGCTATCAATAAAATTGTATTCCATCCTTTGGGACTTTCATTTGTCTTGGAATTTTGTGATAAAGAAAAGGGAATGGGCGCAGATCCAACCGGATTCCATATCAGAGGAGATGCTAAAACGGTTCAAGAATGCATATTTAGCTCGGGAGAAGAAACGGTAGGCTCTGAAAAGTTCAATAAGTTTATAGAAAAAATAAAGGGAAGTGAATTCAAAATTAGTTGGCAATGCAAACATTGTGGACATATAGAACAGGGCATCGCCATATCGGATGGGTGTAGCGGATGCGGCAAATGGGGTAAAGAAAATTTCCAAAGATTGAATGGAGCGGGAACAGAAGATCTGAATCTAATTGGTAAAGCCAGATTTTAAGATTAAAAAAATGCTTGAGGAAATCAAAATATATAAATGGCGGAATGAGCAGCTGATGATTTATCTCGAAGGGGATCATCTACGGATCAAAAAAATAAAAATCCTTCCAAATCCGAAATTAAAAACCGAAAACACGCCTGGGACTTTGAAAAAGATGGGATGGAATATAAAAAATAAAAATTCAAAAGCAGGAGGTCAAAAAGTTATGAAAACGTGCAAATCCCCAGGATGTAATAATTTGGTCGCCACCAGAAGATCACGCTTCTGCTATAGCTGTATTGCCAGGGCAAAAAGGGAAAAGGAGAAGCTGAAAACAGAGAAACGAGAGTTTTACGGTCCACAAAAAAACAAGAAAACGGTTTATGTCTCTGCTTACTCTATTCCGGCACTGCTTACCGGAGACAAATTGATAAGAGCTTTTAACCAGGTTATTGAACATAAATTGAGACAATAAAAACATGGACGGGATCAAAGTAACGAGAGGCGGGAACAGAAAACGCACGAGACTGAAGCCGTGTCCTTTTGTGGCGGAGAACTCAGGTATATTTCAATGTTCATGGATGGCAGAAATTCTAAAACCGGCAAACGATGGGGCGAATCTGGGCTTTTTCCTGATTGCCTTGCATGCGGTAAAACCTGGATCGAGAATCCAGGAGAAGTGGAAGAAGAAATAGGTGACTAATAGAACTATACCTCATTCCCGTGAAGCTGAGAGAGCGGTGCTGGGCGCGATGCTTCTGAATAAGGATGCCATCGACACTGCAGTAGAAATGACAGATGAAGGCTGTTTTTACGATCCGAAGCACAAAATCATATTTTCGACCATTGTCTCAATGTACGATAAAAACGAGCCGGCGGACATCACTACGCTGCCCGCGGAGCTGATCAAAAGAAAATCACTCGATAAAGCCGGCGGCAGGTTTTATATCCTCAATCTGGCTGAAGGCACGGCCACCGCTGCCAACATCGAATATCACTGCAATATCCTTTTGGAAAAAGCAACCCTGAGAAATCTGATCGATGTCTCGACGGATATCCTGAGCAAATGCTATACTGAATCCGAAGAGTCCGACATATTGCTGGATAATGCCGAGCAAAAAATATTTAATATCTCCGAAAGGAAAATCAAACATGGCTTTGTATCACTTTCCGATATCCTGCCCCAGACTTTTGATGCTATCGATCGGACGAAGGAAGGCACGATGAACGGATTGGCTACGGGTTTTGAGGAGCTGGACGCATTGACCATGGGACTGCAGGGATCGGATTTGGTAGTGGTGGCGGGCAGGCCTTCGATGGGAAAAACGGCTTTTGTCTTGACTATGGCTCAGCACGTAGCCTTAAATGAAAAGATTCCGGTAGGGATTTTCAGCCTGGAGATGGGCAAGGCACAGCTAGCAAATCGACTGCTCTGCGGGAATGCCCGAATAAGCTCCCGCAAGATGAGATCGGGCAGGCTGGGGGATGAGGATTGGACCAAGATCTCGATTGCCATAGGTCCGCTTTCCGAATCTAAAATTTTAATTGATGATACGCCGGCAATGGGAATTATGGAGATGCGGGCAAAGGCGCGAAGACTCAAATCAAAAGAGGACGTTGGGCTGGTGATAGTGGATTATTTGCAGCTGATGCAGGGGCCCAAGGGGATTGAGTCCCGGCAGCAGGAGATTGCTTTGATCAGCCGGGGATTAAAAAGTTTAGCCAAGGATCTGGACGTGCCGGTAATCGCCTGCTCCCAGCTTTCCCGGGCAGTGGAGATGAGGGGCGGAGAGAAAAGACCGCACCTGGCGGACCTGAGGGAATCGGGCGCCATTGAGCAGGATGCGGACCTGGTAATTTTCATCTATCGGCCGGAGCTCTACGGGATAAAAAATATCGATTATCGGAATGAGAAAATTTCGAGCGAAGGGATCGCCGAGATCATGGTGGCAAAGCACAGGAACGGTCCAACCGGAAGCATACTTTTGAGTTTTGTCAAGCAGTATGCGAGGTTTGAAAATCTGGAATTAAGACAATCTGAGGTACCGTTTTAAATTCAAAATGAAAAAAGGGAAATTAAAAATTAGCATAAAAGGACTGAACAAGTTAAGGAAATACAGATATCCAGAAAATCTTGAGGATTGGCAATTGTTTTTAAGCCAGATCGAAGATAAGGTATTGAAAAAATTCTGGCGTTTTCTACCGAAAGTCGAGACTAAATTAGAATCAAATATAGTGTTACAGTTAACGGACGAGATGCTTTCGAGAGATTTGTTATGAATTGGAAAGAGTTCGGAAAAGAGATGAAGAGCCTGGAGCTTACTTTTTGTAAGCAATATCCTGAAGGCTCTGAAAAACTTTACTTTGAAGAATTACAGGAGGTGGATTATAATACATTCAAAAAAGCTTGTGCTGAGATGAGGAAACGAGAAAGCTATCTCCCCATTTTATCAACTGTTCTCAGATACATAGATGAGGCAAAATATGGGCGGTTCTTTGTCCCGCCAGAAGAATCTAAACCTTTGACAACTGAACAGATAGAAAACCAGGAGGAAATTAATCGGCAGGGCAGATTGAAGGTGGCGGAGAAAATCTTAAACTCACCCGACGCCGGAGCTGGAGCCAGGGAATGGGCCCGGGGAGTGATAGAACGAAAAGGGGCGCCGCTGAAAGTTCAAAATGGCCCGGAGAGGATAGGGGACATCTTTACAAGAAATTAAAAATTAAAAAGTCAAAATGCAAAATTATAAAAGTATCGGTTGTCAGTAGACGGTTAACAGGAGGAAAGATGGCAAAAAAATACTGGGAAGGTCAGGTGATAACAGGTTTGATTATAATTGGCATCTTTGCTGCGTTCTGGCTTCTTGTGAAGCTCTGGAACCTGATTTTTAAATAAAAATTAAAAATGAAAAATGTAAAAATAAAAAAATCTGTCCGCCAATCGCCGAGCACGGGCAATCAAAAAAACAAGGAGGTTTAAAATGAGGGTGCGGATTTTGGTTTTACGCATGGGGTGGACCGCCTTTTTTATGGCGGGTATGATTATCGGGATTGCCCCGATTGCATCAGGAATTGTCTTGACTGCCGAAAACGTCCCGGTCAATGCCAGCTTTGAAGATCATGGCAACGGCTCAGGTCTTTTTACTTTTGCTCCGGATACGACACAGGCGGGATTTTATCAGATTCTGTTTTCGGCTTATGAGGGGAATTCTTCGGATGGAGGAATGCTTGACATTACGGTGAACGATTTAATCCAGAATAACGATTCTACCATAGTCATTCTGGACAGCCTTCTGCCCCAGCAAATAACCGAAGGCGAAACATTGCATGTGGTCATCACCGCTCACATTGAGACGGTTTACGTGGACACCACCGAGCCGGAGCCGGACACCGGCGAGGTTCATAGCATGTCCGTTTACGGGATGCAGAGCGAAGACGATGGGCAGCAGTCCATAAGCGGCTATGTGAACACGAGCTTCAATTATATCGAATTGAGGAGCGACCTTGCGAGATGGGGCGGGGCTTTAAGATTTCCAAACATTCAAATACCGCAGGGTTCGGAAATCGTCTCGGCTCATGTTAGCGTATTGAACTATGTTTATACTTTCAGGCATGCAAAAGACTCCATAGCCTGCCAGGACGTGGCAAATGCCCTGCCTTTAAATTCCTCAGTAGTGAACGACGTCAGCGACCGCTGGAAACAGAGAACGGATGCCGTGCTTTTTTGGGAAGAAGACATCAGGGGCGCCATAGGAATCAGGGACTCTACTCCGGACTTGCGGGCGATTGTGCAGGAGATCATCGATCGCCCGGACTGGCAGGAAGGCAATGCAATGCTATTCATCTTGAAATGTGTGATGGGATCTTATTTGGAAATTTACAGCTGGGATTTGCCCGATCATATTTATGGTCCAATCCTGGAGGTTAAATACAAATAGAATGAACGATCCCATCATCATAATCGGCTTTGATCCGGGGGAGACGACCGGGTATGCCAGGATTCATTTAGTGAATACAAAAATTGAAGTTTGGGATTATGGATTAATTCCAATAAAAAGTGATAAATTTTACAGTAATATTTCAGATTGGATAGAGAATTATTATGAGACGTTTCGCATTAATGAGACACAAACAGTTTTTGCCGTTGAGGCTCCACTCCCCAGGGGAATCATAGCTGGCGGGCAGGTGAAATCGGATGAGGTCCGGGGCATTGTCAAAGCCATTGCCGAAAAATACGGGATCAAGTACTTTTTGTATCAGGCAACGTCGGTGAAAAAATCCTTTGGATCAGGGCGATATACTAAGGCACAGCTGCGGAGGGTGGTGCAGATGATTCTCAAAACCGGAACTTTGAAATCACCGGACGTGGCGGATGCGCTGGCGGTGGCGACCTGCTGTGCCCTGCGGGAGTTCAGGGCGGATCTGGATATGGAAGGTACGTATCAACCACCACCAAAAGAAAAAATGAAAAAAAAGAAAATGACGGATTATAGCGATGAGGAGATTGAGAGGGCGGTGAAGGAAGGACGGGCAGTGATGAAAGGGAAAAGAATCATAAAGATAGTTGAGAGTTAAGAATGAAGAGTGGAGAGTTAAATTCAAAGAATAAATGAAAAACTCAAATTTGTGGATCGTGGTTATAGTGATTGCTGTAGTATCTATCATTATTCATTTATTTATAACAATAAGACATGATATGAAGGCTATAATCAAGTTTGATTGTAATTCTGCGGATACTTTGCTGGTTTTATCCCAGGCTGCTATTGTTGAAGAGCTATCGGAGCTGCCGAAGGGATATCGGGAGGAGTTTTTGAGAAAACAGATACTTTTAGTCAATGATTTGAAAATAACTTATCTGAAGCAGATGGAGTTTAACGAGTATCTGGAAAAATTAACAAAAAATAACAGGAGGTAACGATGCAAACAAAGTTATTGTTAAACAACTTGAGGGCAATAGCCAAGGGACTGAATGATTGGGCGGATGAGATTGAGAAGAATGGTGAGGGGGCATTGACGATGCATGACGGTGGACGTCCCAGGCGATGCAAGTTGAGCGAGGACCTTTATTCCTATGAAAATCTGGTATGTGCGATGAGGAAATCGATCTGATGACGGGAAACAGCAAACTGTTAACAGTGAACGGATAAATCCCCCGCCCTGCGGGAGACCCGCCATAGGCGGATAAAGCGGAACAGGTATAGTCCTTTAATAATAAGGAAGCGGACAATGGGAAAAATAACCATAAAAAAATTTTTAAAGAGGAGAGATATGCAAACATTCAATATTGGAGTCCAAGGCATGCAGGTAACAGCCGCTCTTATTCATGGCTTGTTGCATGACTACTTGAGCAAAATGCGATACGATGGCAATATCGTGGTTGAAGAAGCTGCCCAACCCTTGCGTGCAATTGATGGCAGGAAGGGCGATGGGTTATATTAGAAAACCAATTGAAGAGAGGCGAAGGTGCCAAGAAAAAAAAAGAGCTATAGTACTTTCTGGTGGGGGAGCGAAGGGATGCTTTCAACTGGGGGTGCTGGATTATCTCAGGGAGATCGGAGAGATCTATAATTTCGATATCATTTGCGGAACTTCCGTAGGAACCCTGAATGCGGTGATGTTGGCGCAGGAAGATTATCCAAAGCTGAAGGATCTGTGGTTTGGTCTCAAGGGAAATTCGGATATCTATTACGGTCTGCCGGTTCTGAGGTTTTTGTTCAGCGGAATGAGCCTTTACAGCAACAATCCCCTGATGAAACTGATCGACAAATATGTGGATTATCAGAAGCTGATCCAGGTTCTCAATAATGGTCAAAAGACTTTAAAAATCGGAGTGGTCTCCTTGCAAACTGGGCAGGTTTTTTATATCAACCCGCTGGAAAATAAACTGGGAACCTGTTCAAAATCAATCACACAGGAAAGATTCAAAAAATTCATTCTTGCCAGCACGAGCATTCCAGTGATGTTTCCAGCACAGGGGGTGGACAAGAAAGAATTTTATCATTGGCTACCCTTTGCAGATGGGGGTCTGCGGGATATCACCCCCCTGAAGGCTGCCATAGACGCCGGGGCTGAGACTATTCTGGTAGTGTTGGCATCGCCGAGGGGGATGCGGGACGATAGGAAGAAATTCAAAATCAAAAATGCTTTGCTTCGCACCATCGATATACTGACCAATGAGATTTATAACCAGGACATCGATAACTGTAAGTGGTATAACGAGCACCTGGCAGACGATGGAGTGCACAGAAAAATCAATTTAACTATCATCGAACCGAAAGACTGGGATGCGATTCCGGATACTCTGGAATTCGATCCTAAAATGATCAGGTCCGGATACGAGCACGGTAAAAAGATGGCATGGAAGAAAAGAATATATCTGGAGTATCTGGATTTGACGGATGAGGAGCTGGTGGACGTGCACATACACGATTTCATTCCTTTTATGAGCAAAGCGGAGGCAGCTGGCGGCATAGGGTGTAACTGTGGCTTGAGGATTGATTATTCTTGTGAACATGCTGGATCGGTAGCCCGTGATGAATGCCTTGCGGAGATCCTGAAAAGAAATCACAGGGAACTGGCCCGGGAGGCGATTAAATTTATGCCGAGGGCATAGACAAATTAAAAGCGAAAAATTAAAAATTTAAAGTGAAAAAGGTTGATTTTAAAATAGCTTATGGAACTAAGGATAGCAAAATGATAATGATAAGAGTTAAGGCTTATGAATATGGCTACGGTTTATTCATTCACCGACTTTTATTAAATTCAGAAAAGATGCTAATGGATAGGTCCTGGGTCGTTTCGGCTAAATGCGGCTACGGGATATGCTCTGGATTTGATTCAAAGAAAGAGGCAAAAGGTTTTTGTGGTGCAATAAAGGAATTGGGTAAGTGGGAATTAGACGATCCCAGAAGAGTGCGTGAATCAGCGAGCAAAGAACAGATATTTAATCTTTTAAAAAGGCAGAGTCAATAGATGCCGAAATTTGAGGACCGGTTTTTGTCGGTGCAGAGCCTGGCCAGGAAATATGACTGCTCGGTTAAGACAATCCGGAGGTTTTTGAAAGATGCCAGAGTTGTAGGAATAGAGATCGGACAGAGAAAAATAATGGGGGCAATAAGATATTCCGAAAACGATTTTGATAAAGCCATGGAAAAGGCGGGCAAACAGGGAAAATTAAAAATGGATTAGGAAAGAGATGACCAAACAGTATCTGCAATTAATAATTTATACATTTTTCTTCGGCAACGATGAGGATGTTAAGAATCTTGCCACAATAATCCCGGATGAAGAAAAAATCTCGACCAGAGAATTATTTGAAGGGCTCCGGATATTTGCAAATGGCGGGATCAGCGTTAAAGAATTTTTACAAGCCTTGAAGCCTCGTCAGGCTTAGGTTTGTCCCGCACAGTCCACATTAGTCCATCCCTGACCACGATAGTCCCCAAAAAATGAATCATCCCACCTGTTTTACCTTGACATAATATAACATAAGCCATATCAGGGAATTGAAAGATCGGAACGATCCCTGCCCGACCGATGGCAGGCGAGCGTCCCTGGCGGAAGGAGTTAGTAGCACTTGAATTCAATTTCCATCCTCACCCTTTCCGGGTGTAAGCTGAAAGCTCTCCACGGAGTTCTGGGCAGCTCCGGGAGAGCTTTTGGCATAGGAAATTAAAAATGCAAAATATAAAAATAAAAGTTTAACGAACGGCGACTCGCCAGAAAAGAAGGAGGTGATAAGGAATGCTCGATGGAGAAAAGAGAAAGCCCGGTAACCAAAAGTCCAGTGATGTAACATTTGAAGGTTTTTTAGCATGGCTGAAGGCAAAAAAGGATGCTGGAGAAGTGCCATTCGAGGTCGGGATGGATGAGGCCTGGAAGGCGAATATGAAACGGCTTTTCGATGAATATCTGAATCAATCTTTGAACGAGCAAAGAAAAACCGATGTCCTCGATCTTAAACATCTGGTGACCAAGATGGGCTCTGAACATCTGGGAGATGTTTTTGCTGCTATTGCCCTTCAAAGTGCCATTACGACCATAGATTTGGTTGGCAAAGCGGCTGCTGAAAACTTTAACCTGATAGGAGCACAAAAGTTAGAGGCGAAAAGTGTTGCAACAGATCGGACATGGAATTTTGATATCGAAGCAATGCAACTCCTAACCGCACTGGGTTTAGGTGAAATTGTAAAGAATCTCAAATCAGATACGAACGCTGCTAAAAGCGCTTAGTTTTTTTGGCGAGCAGCCGTTCGCCAGCCCGCCATAGGCGGGCAAGAGGCGAGGGTGGTAGCCGGATGCATCGCCGCTCTCGTCTATTAGAAAGACAGTTTAAAAGTTTATAAGTTTAAAAGTTTAGAGTGGAAAGATGAAAAGCAAAATGTAAAAAAAATTTGAAATAGCCAGAGCAAACCGGAGAGCTTACTCCTCTCCGATTGACCTCGATGCAGTAACATCGAGACCATGGGATAAATCCCATTGCCCCGGCAGGACGAAGGTCCTACTTTTTTTATCGGCAATGGGAATCTCAAAACGGAGAGGAGCTCGAGGGTGCAGACGGTTCAAAAGAAAATCAAGGATCTCAAAATTGCAGGATACAACCCCAGAAAAATTAGCCAGGCGGATATGAACAATCTGATGAAAAGCATAAAAGAATTCGGAATGGTAGAGCCGGTGGTGGTTAACAAAGACGATACTGTGATTGGAGGACACCAGCGCATAGCGGCATGCGAAAAGCTGGGAATCGATACGGTGCCGGTGATTTATATGGATTTAACCAAAAGAAAAGAGAAGCTCTTGAATCTGGCGTTAAATCGAATTCACGGGGATTGGGATGACCTGAAACTAGGAGAGATCTTTCAGGATTTAAAGATTACTGCGGACGATCCGGACTTGAGCGGGTTTTCCGGAGAGGAGATCGACGAGGTCTTGAGTAATATCGAGAAGATATGCACAAGCGAAGAGGCGCCCATCTTAAGGGATAAGAAAAATAAAAAGCCAAAGTGCAAATTCGGAGAAGTGTACCAGGTGGACAGACATAGAGTTATGTGCGGCTCAAGCACAGACAAAAACCACATTAAAAAATTAATGGGAGGACGGAAAGCGGACCTGGTTTTTGCGGACCCGCCTTATAACGTCGGGATCCAGTACCGGACCTACAAGGATGATAAGCCTTTCAGAGAATACATCGATTATCTGAAGAAGATTTTCGGAAACGTTTATGATATAATGAATAAGCACCGCTACATCTTTATAACCATCGGCAGGGAAACCAAGTTTAACGTATCGGCTCACGTATCGATGATTCTGGAAAGCCTGGGTTATCACTTCGAAAAAAACATCTACTGGATCAAACCATTGGGAGCTGCCAAACCGGTCGGCACTTTAAAATATCCATTCCCTCGCTGGTATGAGCCGATTCTGAGAACCGAAAAGCTGATCGTCTATTGTAATGAACTGGATGGGAACGTGCCGGAGGAGGCGGAGGTGATGGTGGTGTATGATAAGGACTTCGTAAGCGGGTATCGCCCAGAAAAGAACAGCAGAATCCCCAAACATCTTTTAACCCCATATGTTTCAAATGTATGGCGAATCCAGACTGAGTGCAGACAGATCGACCATCCCGCACCCAAGCCTCTGCTTTTATTAGAAAATGTAGTGAACTTTTATTCTTTGCCCGGGGAGAACGTGATGGACCCCTTCGGAGGATCCGGGACAACACTACTTGCCTGCGAAAAGCTGGGTCGAAATGCTTTTATTCTTGAGCTTGACCCGATGTACTGTGACCTGACAATAGATAGATATCATGAGCTTAAAGCCAAAGAAAGGGCGAATTAAATGGATTGGATGTCGGCCATTATTTTAGCGGTGATAATCGGGGGAATGGCGGTTGGGGTATGGGCATTCAGTAAAACAGATAAAACGGTTATTAAAAAAGGCGGTATAGCAGAGAATCATCCAAACCCATCTGTTTTTGAAAATAAAGGAAAGCCTGGTCAATATATAATTCCTACATATAAAAGGGATTATAATCCATGCCCTGAATTTGAAAGACCGCCCAAACCAACTCAAAGACCCTTCTGTTGTGAATAATAAAATTAGCCATGCCTGATAAAAAGAAAAAAAGGAATCAACACAGTCGATTATCTGAAGAAAAAAAAGAGGAACTGTTCCGGACTTTTCTTGAGAAACAAAGTAATTCGTACGTAGCCAGAAAGTGCAAAGTTTCGGTCACTACCGTTAAAAGACACAGGGAATGGGACAGGTGGGATGAAAGAAGAGATATCACTTTAAAGGCAGTCGAAAAAAAGATGGTCATATCGACAGCCGAATCCATAGTCAAGAACTTGAAAATAGTCAGGAGAATCAGGGATGCGGTGGTAATTAAACTCGCTGAGATGCTTCAAGATGGAACCTATAAAGCCACCGTTTGGGATCTGGACAAATTAATCGAGAGAGAGGGAAAACTTTTAAGTGTCGCACCTGCCGGAGACGAAGAATCGGGGCTTGAAAGACTTGCTAGACTCCTTGGGCCCGACAAATTCGAAGCTCTTATTGGAGAACTGCGAAAAGCTGCTGGAGAAAATTAAATACCCCAGGCTATGGTTTGCCCAGCAATTTCACAGGACCCACCGGGGATTGCCCCTGGACTTCAGCGATAAGCCCTATTTTGTGGACATCTACCGGGATAACTCTCCCCGGATCGTGATCGAGAAATCGGTCAAGGTGGGAGTGACGGAATTTCTGATAGCTGACGGCTTCTGCTATGCGGATAAGGGACTGAACGTGTTTCACGTGCTGCCTACCGAACAGATCCGGAATACTTTCATACATGAGAGGATCGACAAATCGGTGGCTTACAGCGAATACTACAAAAGAAGATTTAGAGAAGGAAACATCGAATCCGACTCGGTTAGCCTGAAGCACTTCGGGGAGGGAGCGATAAGATACGTCGGCTCCAGCGCCCGATCCGCCTTTTTGGAGTTCGTGGCTGACATTATTGTAATCGACGAGAGAAACGACTGCGACGAAGAAAACCTGCCTCTGGCTTTTGACCGATACAAGGCATCGCAATTCAAATGGTCCCGGATGGCAGGAATCCCCACAATTCCGGAGTACGGGATCGATGAGGAGTTTTTGAAATCGGATCAGAAGCATTGGCACGTCAGATGCCCGCATTGCGGCAGATTTCAGAAGCTGGACTTTTTCGAGAACGTTGTCAGGCAAACGGGGGAGATGGAATACGAACTTCTGGACGGGGAGTGGGATCCGGAAGGAAACAGAGACATCCACGTCTTTTGCCGTTACTGCATGAAACCCATGGATCGGTTAGGCCCCGGAGAATGGGCTAAGGAAAATGAAAAGTCCAATGTTTCAGGGTACCATTTATCGAAACTCTACACCACTACAACCAGGGTTTCAGAGCTGTGGGATATTCTCCAGGATGGCATCCCCAACCCGGGCAAGTTGCAGAAATTTCACAATTCGGACCTGGGCGTTCCTTATAGCCCCAGGGGTGAGAAGATGACCGCCGAACTTTTGGACAGATGCAGAAAGGATTATTTTATGCCGCTCACTTCTCCTGGTCCCTGCTCCATGGGAGTGGACGTGGGCAAGCTGTTGCACGTCAGAATATCGGAATCTCCGGAAAGGGGCTTGAGGAAGGCGGTTTTCATCGGCACGATTAAAAGTTTTGATGAATTGGAGAAACTGATGCCCAGATATGGGGTTCGGCTATGCGTAATTGATGCGAGACCGGACATCCACAAAGTGGGCGAATTTCAGAAGAAAAACAGTGGTAGAGTTCTTCTATGTACCTATGCCTCTGAGAAGGAAAGAGTTTACGGCATCGTCCTCAACAGAAAAAAAGGCGAGGTTACGACCAATAGAACGGCATCGCTGGATTCAAGCCACGAAGCCATTCTGGACGAATGTCTGTGGCTGCCCAAGAATGCCCAGTTCATCGATAAAAATCCGAAAAGAAAAGAGCCCTACGGGGAATTTTATAGACAAATGATGGCTTCGGTCCGGGTATATGACGAGAAGAAAGGCTATGCTATCTGGACTAAAGGCGAGGATCATTACCGGCACGCAGATAATTACGATCTGATAGCGGCAAAGCTTTTAGGCATGGGCCGGAGCGAAGCGGGTAAGAAAAGAGTCGAGGTCAAAATAATTTAAACGAAGGAGGTCGTCTTATGGCTAAGAAAATAATCCTGATCTTGATGATAGCGGCATGGCTATTGATCTTGCCCCTGGCAGTCATAGCCCAGGATCAGGGAGGAGAGCAGATCACCGAGTTTTTAAAAGTCTTCGGTTTTTCCTTAGCCGAGATCGCCCAGATGGCAGGAGTCAGTGCTGTGGGCATGCTCATAATCAACAGGCTAAAGGATACTTTCAATTTAAGCGGCAAAGGTAAAGTGGAGCTGGCATCCGGAATAATATGTTTAGTTTTATCAGCGGGCATGTTTTATCCCGACGCGATTAAAATTATATTCGGCGGGATTGCGATGTGGCTTTTGAATGTCTGGCCTACGGTTAAAATCATATCCGAGAAAGCCGGCGGGAATGCCTGATATGATTAAGCAAAAAAGAAGTTGAGTAAATTTAAATTCCGCCAGAGGCGGGCTTGCCCCACCTTTGGCGGGGATGAACTCAGGAGGTTTAAATTATGTGGACTAACGAGCTTTATGACACACCAGACGTCGTCGAGGTGACGCTTACCGCGGCATGCACGGAAGGGAAATGGATTGAGGAGGGAGGCAGCGCAGGCAAAATACGGGGCATAGCTAACAAAGCAGGAGCGATCGGGGATAAGGTCCTGGTAAAAGTTGCAGGCGTTTTTGAGGTCCCGGCGGATGCTGCAGATGCCTTTGCAGTAGGCGATATGGCGGTCCGGGACTCGAGCGGAGTGGCTCAGCCCTGGTCGTCTGGCGCCTATCATGCGGTGGCGATTAAAGCAAAGACCGCAGACGTAGGGACCACGGTTCAGGTTAAGCTGGTCTGGCCGGCGCTGGTGGGCACTACGCTGCCGTAATCGGTTAACAGTGAACGGTTAACGGTCAACAAAAATATGGATCTTAACAGAGAGGAGTTGGGAGCTCGTTGAATCGTAGTGCCTGCGAGCTTCGTTCATGAGCTCCGCTCCTCGCCACTAATATGAATCAGGAAGTAAAATTAACAGTCGCCGAAGGCAAAGGGAAAACCGAGCTGGATTTTCTCAACGTCATGCAAAGCCGGAGCGTGGGCGAGGACAGCG
>Ga0172363_10001657_pt1 | contig 18012 bp, 17 predicted proteins | sample LakKivs2_kivu2a2_FD_114541 | JGI IMG/M metagenome (GOLD analysis project Ga0172363, IMG submission 114541) | Sediment microbial communities from Lake Kivu, Rwanda - Sediment s2_kivu2a2 | ecosystem: Environmental > Aquatic > Freshwater > Lake > Sediment | place: Rwanda: Western Province, Lake... | reverse complement strand
TTACTTCTATAATTCCTTTTTCCATTTCCTTCCAATCATTTAGTCCCATTTTTCTCATTTAATAAGTATTATTCCCGATCTTTTTAAATAATTTTCCTATTTAATAAGTATAATGATTTGAACATCATTTATCATTTTTCTTTTAATTTGTTCTTTTATTTTAGCTATAAATTATTTTTGTTTTTTTCTTTTCAATTATTTTACATATGAAAGTGAAAGCGGAAAATGATTTGTGAATTTTAGTTTTGAAAAATGTTTATTTTTAGCTATGAATTATTGTTTTTTCTTTTCCAATTCTCTTTATATCTGAAAAAACGATGAAATCAAGTTTGTATGCTTTATCTTTGATGAAATGATTTTCATCACTCGCCATTATATTTTTTTATTCTTCATATTATTTCAGTTGATACATTGACTGTTTTTTCATTTTTTTCTTCTGTTTCTTCAACAATAATTCCTTTTACTGTCACCTTAAATTGTTTATTATGTATCATTTTATTCGGGTTTTTCAACTGCTCATTTATGTAGAGCTCTATCCGCTTTTTTATGATGTCTTCTATCATTTTCTGTATTTCTTCTGGGTCTAATGTCGCATTAAGGTCTCCGCAAGGTCCTCCTACACAGCGTACGCCTGCCTTGAATGTGAAGAATTTCAGCCTTGCAACTGTGGTGTTGCCAAAGTCCTCATACGGCCACACATAATACGGCTCGAAGTGTCCGTATGCAGAGTTATTGAAAATGAATGTGTATATTTTTGTTCTCCAATCTCCTTCTGAATTGTTAGCATATACTGTTACAGTTCTCAATCCTTCTGCCCAGCCAGTTGTGTTTATTTCATAAGAAACATTGAATGTGGTGTTTGCGCTGCCGTTGTTGCTGTACCAGGTTGCATTTTGCCCTGTTATGCTGAAATTCAGTATAACGCCTGTGTGCACTATGGTGTTGTTGACTGGTTTCAGCAGTGTTATTACTGGAAGCCCTGCAACATTGTATGCATATGCTGTCTTTCCATCAAATGTGAATTCCTGAGTGTGCTTTCCATAAGTCATTACATACACTGTATAGTAAGCAGTTGAGTTGCAGCTATAGTTCTCCACAAATGCTGAAATCACAGGTATGCTAATGTTGGCTTCTGACAATTGCGTATAGTTTGCATAAACTGTCTCATTTCCAAAGCATTCCACATTTGAATTTTCTATTGTTCCATTAACGCAAGTTGCATTTGTTATAACAAGCACTCTGTCGTTCAATATTTCTTCTCCGCATTTCAGCTGCAGGAATCTCAAGTCGTCATAAGTTTCATTGTTGTCAATGCTCTCTTCACCATAAGTCGTTCCATTATAGGCACTTACTGTCAAGTTTGCTGTTCCTGTTGTGTTGAATTCAGTAGTCCAGTTGCCTCCTACCATTGGATAGCTCTGCACTGTTAGTATCGTTATATCCACTTCTATTCCAAAGCTTTCATTGCTCAGAATTGGCACTTTCCAATAGATTCTGTCAATCAGTGAGTTATTGTTGTTGTCTTCAAACCTTAGTGCAAATCTTTCATCATTCGTCACTTCGACTTTTGTGTCATTAACAAACCAGTAGAGGTGTATCTGTTCTGCTCTTGATTCTATTATGTTTGAATATGCAGTTATGTTTATGTAATGAATTGCTGATGCTGAGCTTATTGTGATGTTCTTTGCCCAGGTTGTTTCTGTAATGCTTGCATTGCTCTCTATGCTTTCTGGTGCTTGTGTGACATATTCTATAATATATTCCTCTGTCTCTGAACTGCTCACTAATAAAGTGATGTTTCTCAAAAGTTCTTTTGTCTTAACTTCTGCTGTTATGTTCTGCACTTCCGTAATATTTTCTGCAGTTATGTTTTCCTGAACAACTGGAATCGTTATGTTCTCTATTTCAGTTATGTTCTGCGTAATGTTTTCTATCATTGGCTTTGTGATGTTTGTCTCTGTGATGTTTTCTGTTGCTTGAGTTATATTTTCAGTTGTCTCTGATAATGTCGGTGTTTCCTCTGCTATCTGCTCTGTCACAGTTTCGCTTATGTTTTCTGTTGTTGTTTGAGTAACATTCTCTGTTGTTGCATTTGTTTCTGTGATGTTTTCTGTTGGCTGTGTTATGTTTTCAGTAATGTTTTCTGTTATTTCTGGTGTTGTGATATTTGTTTCACTTATGTTCTGCGTAATATTCTCTGTAATATTTTCTTCTATCTCTGGCACTGTCACATTGATTTCTGTAATGTTTGTTGTTATATTTTCAGTAATTTCACTGACATTTTCTGTAATGTTTTCAGTTGTCTGAGTTATGTTTTCTTCTGCAACAGTTTCTGTGGTTATATTCTCTTGTGGCAATTGTTCTGCCGGCGTTTCGCTTTCCTTTGGTGCGCTGATGTTTTCTGTTGCTGCCGTTGCATTTTCCGGCTCTGTAATGTTTGCGTTTGAAACTGCAAATCCTGTAATGCTTCCTATCTTTCTGAAGGTGCTTATCAGCCAATCAATGAATCTCTCTAAAAGCCCTAATCTTCTTCCTTCTGTTTCTGCAACTGCCATGCCTGTTATGAGCTGCTGTTCATTCTGTTGTTCCATGTTCTTTCTTATTCTCTCTTCTGCCTTCTCCAGATTGTAGGCTTCCAGTGTCTTCTCTTTATTTCCATACTGAACATTGGCTTCTCTTATATCAATCTGCATCATTCCAATTTTCTTGTATATGGTTATGTTCTCTGCATCTTCAGGTATTGCAATCTCCACTTGCTGAAGCTTGTTGTCAATGTTCTCAACTTTTACCTTCTGCTGCCATTTCACTGGCTGCCCAATCTCTGCTTCTGACTGCACATAGTCTTCTGTAGTCACTTTTACTCCTTCTTTCCATACTTCAATAGCCATCTCTGCTTCCACTGCTTCTTTCCCGTCATTTGCTTCAAGCCTTATTGTTGTTATTCCTGCAAATCCCTGCTGGCGCTTTATTGTTATGTTGTCTGCATTCTGCACTACTGTCAGGTTTTGCGCTTCTAATAGTGCGTAGCTGATTGTATCATTATCAGCATCGCTGCAGTAATTGCTCAGGTTTATTGTCAACTCTGAATCTTTAACTATAGTCTGCTTTGGCACATTGCAAATTGGCAGTATGTTCCTTTGTTCTGTCACATTCACAATTAGTTCGTTGCTGTAAGTAGTGTTCTTCAGGTCAGATGCTATGAAGCTTATTGTGTGCTCTCCAAGTGCTTCTGCTGTTATCTCTGCCATATTGGCAGTTATGCTTATGCTGATTCCTTCTGCTCCTGCTGCCAGATATGTTATCGTGTCATTGTCCTCATCTGTGAAATATTCTGCAAGATTGATTGTTGCTTTTTCTCCAATCATCACTGTTATGTCTAGAATCTCTTTTGTAAGCTTCGGAGCCCTGTTTCCTATTTCCTCTGTAACATTTTTTGTTATGTTTGTTTCTGTAATGTTCTCTGGAATCTCTGGTTTTGTGACGTTTTCTGTAGGTTGCGTTATGTTTTCTGTTATTTCTGGTATTGTAATGTTTGTTTCACTTATGTTCTCTGTAATATTTTCTGTGATATTCTCTTCTATCTCAGGCACTGTCACATTCATTTCTGTAATGTTTGTTGTTATATTTTCAATAATTTCCTCACTGATGTTTTCTGCTGTTGGCGCTGTAATATTCTCCAATGCTTCTGTTATATTCTCTGTAATGTTCGGAGTTTCTGCTGGCGCTGTGATGTTTTCTGTAACATTTGTTATCTCTGTAATGTTTTCTTGAGTTGCGTTGTATGCTGTAAATCCTGTTATCATGGGCCTTAGCAAAAATGCTCCAATGCCGAATGCCAGCAAGAGTATTACTGCAATCACTGCTGCTGTGTTAAATCTGCTCTCTTCTATGCCCTTTATTCTCTGCTCTAAATCTCCTATTTTTTCATTCTGCTCTGCAATTCTCTGTTCATAGTAGCCAATCCATTCCTCTGCGCTTTTTTCATTTAGATAACTGCTCAGTGCTGCCCTGTATTCTTTCCTGTTGTATTCGTCCCTAAGGTATGCCTTGTAAAGCTTTTCGCAGTTGTCTCTGATTTCTTTTTGGTAATCTCTGCACTTTCGTATGTTCTCTGTTCTTTCAGCTATTTGTTTCCTAAGCTTCTCTATCCGCTTTTGGTTTCCCTTATTCATTTGCTTGTTCTTTTTGGGCTTTCTTTTCAGCCCTGTGTTTAATGGTCCATATCGTGCGTTGATCCCTATGGACTATGAGTGATATTTGATGCAGCGAGAGATTCAGCTCGCGATGCAGATAAGTGACAATTGATTCGAGAACAGACAATCTTCTTTCAGAAATTACAGAAATTGGAATTGTGATTCCGGGTTTTACAAGAACTGGTTCAGGAGTTTTCTTGCAAGCCCTAGAGTAAGTAGTCCATATTGTGCGTTCATTTCTATTTAGCAAAGAAGCAGTTTTCTTGTATGTGAATTTCTTTTCTTCAATGAGATATTTAGCGATTGATTCAAGAGAACTAAGCCTTTTGCTGAAGATTGATACCGGAAGTTCTAAGATTTGAGGTTCTTTCTTCAGAATTTCTATTATCTCTTCAGGCTTTAATCCATATTTTTCAATAAGCCTGTTGAGAAGAGCCTTGGTGTCAATTGTTTTGCCTTTCGCAACAACAATCTCATATTTTTTCAAAATTTTTTTGGTTAAGCTCTTTAAGTTCTCACTTCTTTCCTTGACAATTTCGTCAAGTTCGCTGACTATTTTTTCTCTTGATAAAGAAGAAGCAATTCTTTTTTCATACGGCTTTTTTTTGTTCTGTTTTTTCAGTAACTTTTTTTCTTTTTCATAACTGTTTTCATCATTATTCTGAGAATCTTTATTTTTTTGAGAATCGTTACTTTTGTCATCATTGCTTTTCTCTTTTTTGGAGTTATCAGATGAATTATCTTCTTTAGAGAATCGATTGTCTTGAGAATTATCATTAATCTTTTTTCCACTATCTCCTTCAGTGGATGAACGCACAATACAAACCTTTTATCAACAATTAACTTATTATACACAATTGTAATACAATTATACTTATTATGTAAGTATATTAGTATATAAATCTTTCTTATTTTTCTTTAATAAACCTTATTTTTCACTCATTATGTAAGTAAAATGGGTTTGAAAATGATATTATATTTTTGACATCATACTTACTATGTAAGTAAAATTCTTCAGAAATTCCTATTCAAAAAATTTATATAGAAACTTCCTCTTCTTTTTTAGAATGAACATTAATGAAATAATTGAAGGTCTTCATCCTTATGAGAGAAAGACAATAGCTGCTCTGAAAGAGACGAATCTTTTTGACAAATTAGTTGAAAAAACAGGGCTTAAAGATGTTCAAGTTATGCGCGCAATCCAATGGCTGCAGAACAAAGGGCTTGTTTCTTTGAAAGAAGATGTAAAAGAGATAGTAAGACCTGATGTCAATGGAAAACTTTACATAAAAGAAGGGTTGCCAGAAAGAAGATTTCTCACAGCCATAAAAGAGCATCCGATTAATATTAGTGCTTTAAAGTCAAAAATAAAACTTTCTGAGCAGGAAATTGAGGTTTGCATAGGTATCTTAAGAAAGAAGCTTGCAATAAATATTTTGCAAAAAAAAGGCAAGGGGCTGCTATTTGAAATAACTGAAAACGGCAAATCCCTATTAGAGCAGGGCTCTGTTGAAGAGCAATTCCTAAAGAGATTGCCGCTGGAAGTTTCTACTATGAACAGAGAAGACAGATTTTGCTTCCAGGAATTGAAGAAGCGCCATAAGATAATAAAGACAGAGCTTGAGAAAATAAGGACAATCTTTCTTACAGAACTCGGCAAAGAAGTAGCGCAGTATGATTTAGCCCAAGAAAACATAGAAACCCTTACTCCTGACCTCATAAAAAGCGGCTCCTGGCAATTCAAAAAATTCAGGAGATATGATGTCAAAGCCTCTGTTCCAAGAATATTTCCGGGGAGAAGGCACTTCACCAATGAAGCGTTGGATTTCATAAAAAGAATCTGGCTTGACATGGGTTTTAAGGAAATGCGTGGCAATTTGGTGCAGCTTAGCTTCTGGAACTTTGATGCTCTATTCACTCCGCAAGACCATCCTGCAAGAGAGCTTCAGGACACGTTTTATTTAGAAAAGCCGAACAAGGGAAAGCTCCCTTCAAAAGAGTTTGTTGATAGAATCGCAAAAGTTCATGAGAACGGCTATTCGACAGGAAGCACTGGCTGGATGTACAAATGGAACAGAGAAGAAGCTGAAAAGCTTGTTATGCGCACACACACAACAGTTTTGTCTGCAAAAACAATAGCTGCTCTAAAAGAATCAGAATTGCCGGCAAAATTCTTTTCAGTGGGAAAATGCTTCAGAAACGAGACTTCTGACTGGTCGCATCTGTTTGAGTTTTACCAAGTTGAAGGAATAGTTGTTGATCCCAATGCCACATTCAAAAATTTAGTCGGTTATCTTAAAGAGTTTTACAAGAAGATGGGCTATGACAAGATAAAGATAAGGCCTGCTTACTTCCCATATACTGAAATGAGCGCAGAAGTTGCAATATTTGACAAAATTCACAACAGTTGGATTGAGCTTGGAGGCTCAGGAATCTTCAGGCCAGAAGTTGTCAAACCATTGCTTGGAAAAGACATTCCAGTATTGGCTTGGGGCCTGGGGCTTGACAGGATAATAACGCGCTACTATGAGATAACTGACTTAAGGGAATTATACAACAATGACTTAAAGCATTTGAGAGAAGCCAAGGCCTGGCTGATGTAAATAACTAATATATAAAATAAAAATAAGCAAAAATAATTCATAGCCAAGGAAAAACATCATTCAAAAGCAAAAACGCAAAAAATCATCTTACAAAAGCTCACTTCAAAAAATTATTTTAACTTATAAAATAAAACTTATAAAATAAAAAAAATTTCATAGGAAGTGAAAAATGCCAACAATAACATTAGAAAAAAGTTACCTTTTGAAGCTCCTTGGAAAAAAATATTCTGATGCAGTGCTGGCAGACAGAATAGCTATGTTAGGCACTGACCTTGAAAGAGTAGATGAAAAAGAGATTGTTGTAGAGGTATTCCCAAACAGGCCTGACATGCTCTCTGCAGAGGGCTTTGCCAGAGCACTTTCCTCTTTTTTGGGTATCAAGAAAGGGCTGAAAAACTACAAGGTTAAAAAGAGCAAGCTAAAAGTTGAGATTGACAAGTCAGTGAAAGAAGTCAGGCCTTTCATAAAATGCGCTGTTATTAAACATATTAAGTTTAATGATGCTGCCATAAAAAGCCTGATGCAGCTGCAGGAAAAGCTCCATCAAACCCATGGAAGAAAGAGGAAGAAAGTTGCAATCGGAGTCCACGATTTTGACAAGATAAAGTTTCCATTGACATATAAGGCAGCAAAGCCAGATTCTTATGCCTTTACTCCGCTTGGCGACAAGAAGAGACTGACTTTAGAGCAGATTCTTAAAAAAACCCCAAAAGGGCAGCAATATGCATGGATTCTTGAATCCAAAAAAGAATATCCAATAATAGTTGATGCTGATGATGAGGTAATAAGCTTTCCTCCAATAATAAACAGCGTCCTTACGCAGGTTAATGAAAGCACAAAGAACATTTTCATTGATGTCACAGGAACAGATGAATTGGCAGTTAATCAGGCATTAAACATAATAGTCAGTTCTCTGGCTTACAGGAAGGGAGAAATTTATGCAGTGAAAACAGGAAAAGATTTGACTCCAAATCTTGAGCCGCGCACAATAAAGATTGATATTGCATATGTTAACAAGCTCCTGGGCTTAAATCTCAAGGAATCAAAATTAAAGGAATTGCTTTCAAGGATGGGCTTGGGCTATAAAGCAAAGAAGGCAGTAATCCCCCCTTATAGGGTAGACATCCTTCACCCAATAGACATTGTGGAAGATGTTGCAATTGCCTATGGCTATGAAAACTTTGAGCCAGTAATACCAAAAATCTCAACAGTCGGCGAAGAGAACCATAAAGAAATATTCTTCAGAAGAGTATCTTCAATAATCACGGGCTTTGGCTTTTTGGAGACAAGCACATATCATCTCACAAACTACAGTGATATGAAAACAAAGATGAATGCTGACATTCCATATCTGGAGCTCTCAAATTCTGTTTCATCAGAATTCTACATCCTGAGGCCATGGCTCCTTCCCTTGCTAATCAAAGTGCTGTCAGAAAACAAGACAAGAGAATATCCTCACATGGTTTTTGAGATAGGGACAGTTTTCTCTTCAGATATTGAAGAAGAAACAAGGATTTTTGAAAAAAAGAATCTGGCAATAGCCATTGCAAGCAGAAGCGCTGACTTCACAAAAATAAAGCAGGTAGTGGATGCATTAATGAATGCATTAGGCATAAAATATGATGTTGAAGAAGCAAAGAATTCTTCTTTCATTCCAGGAAGAGTCGCTAACATTCTCATAGATGATCAGAACATTGGCTTTATGGGCGAGCTCAGCCCTGCAATCCTGAGCAACTGGCAACTGGACACCCCAGTCTGCTGCTTAGAAATCGATATAGAAAAGATATATGCTGCTGCGGTTAATTCTGACTGAACGATTCCAACGCGCTAATTCCAAATGACTGTAATCAATGCTGTTTGACGATAATCAATTCCATTTGATAATTTTATTATAATTTTTTAATAAATTCTATTGCCTTTTTTTCATAATCAGGATTCCTGTTTACAATAGTCTGCAATACTTTGTCCTTATCCAATTCAGAAAGAGCAGAATGCAAATACTTCACTGTGTGTTCAGATAGGGAGAATTCAGTGCTTATATAAGCAATAATGATGTGGGCCACCTCTGAATATTTGTGCCTTTCTGAAAGCCCTGCATCAAAAATATTTATTTCCCTTTTATCTATAGATTCCATACAACCCATATCATATATCACATTGTCTAAAGACGACCACAGGATTGCATCCAAATTTATTGGGAATCTTGACAGAAGCTCATAAGGGCCAAGCTGCTTTGCATTTTTTGGCATATTTACCTGATCCTCAATTCTCCAGATGTCAAAGGAAATTCCCCCTTTATCAAATAAACATTTTATGCCACCAAAAGCATTCTCAGAATATATCCGTTGAGCATAGATTTCCAACATCTTATCATAAGAGGGAATGCCTTGAAGAACTACATCCACATCCCTGCTTTCCCTTTCTATGCCTGCTTCTTTAAGAAATGCATTTCTGACAAATCCTGCCACAACATAAAAATTGATTTCCTTCGGAGTATTTTCTCTAAAAATTGCCATCTCCTTCGATGCCAGATTCTGGACTATTGAATCTTCACAATCATTTGAAATCGGCATCAATTCATCGGTTTTTAATAAGTGGATATACACGTTTTATTTGCCCCATATATTCCATCAATTATTTCTTCATTCAAAATTTTCTGCTGTTTGCTTTTTTACTGTTGTTTTTCCTTATTGTTGTTTTCCTTTTTCTTTTCTGTTTTAACTTTCTTCTCTGTTTTTTCTGCATTTCCTGCTTTAGCTGTTGCCTCTGATTTTTCTGAATTTGCCGTTATGCCTGCCTTTTCTGCTTTCTTGGAAGTTTCTATTTTTTCTGTTTTTTTCCCTTTTGCCTCTTTTTTCTTGGGTGCTTTTGTTTTTGCCTTTAAGACACTCTTTCTCTGCCTGGCTGGTTTTTCCTTTTCTCTGCAGTTTCCTTTTTCACTTCTTTCTTTTCCGGAACCTCAAAGCCAGCCTTTCTCAGCTCCTCAACCACGCTTTCATGAGAAGCATTTCTCCCTATTTCTATCTTCTTTAGTGTCGGCTCCAAGTGTTTTACATTGCATTTTCTCCTTCTCGTTGCGCCATCTATCATTACGAAATTTTCGTTTATCACATCTATTACAGCGCAGACAAGCCCTGCATCACGCCCTGCTGTTTTTATGCATACCTGCCCTATATTCATCATTAAGACCACCTTCTTGCAATACCTCTTGCAATATTTTCATTGCAAGCATTTTTCTTCTAAGAAATAGCCCTTCTAACCTCTCCTGAATCTCATCAAAGCTTCTGTCGCCAGAAGCAGTCATCTTTGATTAAAAGAGATATTTCTTAATGATTTTTTTATGTTTTATTAATTATCTATCATTAAATTATTTATTATCATATTTAATTTTAATATTTTTTGTTGTTATTATTTTTCTTATTTATTGTCATATTTGCTATTATTTACCCGCTTAAATTATTTTTTTGTTTCTTATTTATTAACCATTTTTATTGTGATATTTTTGTTATTTTTGCTATTGACATATTAACAAAGTATTTTGCAGATTTAATTATATTATTGAACAATTTCTCTTGCTTTCTTCTTCATCAGTTCGCGCATGCATTTGCTGCACAGATTTGGATAAGGCCTTTCAGCTCTCTTCTCTGTCTTTGATAGTTTTCTGACTGTTTTTCTTGTGGTTTTGGCCCTGTTGAGTTTTGCACCGCACATAGAGCAGATTCCTGCTCTGTTCTTTCTTCTCTCATAATGCAAAACCGTCCTTCCACCAGGGGTCTTTTTGAAGACCCTTCTGAATGTCCTTGCCCTAAATCTTGGTTTTACCATTTTCCCTGCCTTATTTGCCTATTATTTAAAAAACTTTTGCTTTGTGATATTGCCAACTTTCATTAAACAATTCACTAACCAAATCAATACACTTTTATTAGCTTTCTCAGCACGCTGTTGAAGATTAATGCCAGTATAAAATAAGTCCAGAACCAGCTAAGATGTAAGCCAAAAAGATTTACCTTAACAGGCTCGTTGCTGATTTCTATGCTCAAAAGCTCTCCCCCGATCTTCTTTACTGGCGTGATGTATTTTGTGCCTGTTGTTATTATCACTTCTTTGTCATATGTTTTGTTTTCAAAATCAAAGTTCAAGGTATAGAGCCCTTCTTCGCCCTTCATATTCCACGTCACCATATTGTTTTCTATCTGCCTTACATCGCTGTCTAATATCTGAAGCTGCCCTTCTGGAAATGCGCTTATTTTAACTTCTCCAGTTGTTCCTGACGCAAACTTTAATGTTGCATTGAACTCCTGTCCAGGTGCTATCGGATAATATGCCAGGTTAGTAGCCATCCATGCAAATATTATTAGTATTGGAATCCAGCTTATCAACATGGGTTTCATTGTATGACGCATATACTCCCCATTTATCTTCATCATCTCTTTGTTGATTTCCAAAATCCTTTTCTGGTCGTTTCTAGCTTCTTTCATCTCTTTCTGAAATGAAGTCAGCTTGTCCTTAAGCTCTTTCATCTTCTTTTGGTCTGTCATCCACTTGTATATCAGAGTCATGATAAAGGTAATAATAAAAGAAATCACTGCTATCGCCAGCAGCGGGTTTATCTTAAGCAGAGGCATAAATACCGGGTCCAAAATTGCGTTTGCGCTTATCATTTTTTTTGTGTTTTGTATATTACTAATTTTCTGTGATTTTTTATTGCCTTTTATTTTTTCCCTTTAGCTATAAATATTTATTATTTTTTTCATTTCAGTTATTCATTATACATGAAGTTGAAGTGTCAAATGATTTTTTGGCTTGGCTTTGATTAATTATTTTTATTATTTTTTTTCTCAGCTATGAATTATTTTTTTCTCTTTATTAATTATCAATCAGGTTATGCAGTCATGAACCTCTTGAGCGTAGGATTCATGTCCATCGCATGCTCTCTTGCTATCCTTTCATAGAACTGGTATATTATCATTACTGCCAATAAGATTCCTGTTCCCCTGCTTAATGCTCCTGAAACATCTGCGACTGCTGCCAGCAGTCCAACTGCAAGCCCGCCCATGACAGTCAATGGCATTATGTATCTTGCAAGAATCCTCTCAAGCACTCTTTCATCTCTTCTGAATCCCGGAATCTGAAGTCCAGAGGACATTATCTGCTTTGCCTGGCTTGCAGCATCCATCCCAGAAGTTTGAACCCAGAAGATTGAAAAAATAGCTGCTCCTGCAACCATAAAGAGCATATAAATCAGCGTATGGATGAAGTCAGCGCCTGTGATGTTTCCCATTATGATTTTTCCCACTACGTTTGGAGCATTAATCCAAGCAACCAAGCCTGTTGACGGAGTATTGCCGACAAATGTTCCTAAAAGCGGTCTGCCCCAGTTCTGCAGTAACCTGGCCCACAACTGTACATTAGCCATTAATGCAGCAACCAGGATTACTGGGATGTTGCTTGCATACAAAAAATTAAGCGGCCATCTTATTCCATACCCTCTTACTCTTCCGAATGATAGCGGAATCTCAACTTTCATTGCCTGTGCATAAACTGCCATTATAAAAATGATTATTGTTGCAGCAACGCCTGCAAACATTAGGAATGCTGTCTGCGGGTCTCCGATTGCGAGGCTCTTGAACAGCGTTGGTATGGCTCCTATGAACACATCTGGATTTGTTGGGCTCCTCATTGGAGAGAGCATCCTTATAAAAAGGCTTTTTGAGACGCCTGCTGCTATAAACAATGAAACACCTGAACCAAAGCCCCATTTGCTTGTGACTTCATCCATGAAAAGGATGAGCAGTCCTCCAAGGAACAGCTGAAATACAAGCACCAATCTCATTATTCCATAGGCGCTGCCCTCAACTGGAGAAAGCCCGCCCATGAAAACATATATTGATGCTTCAAATATTATGAAAAGTATTGAAAGCAATTTTTGAAGTCCTTGGAAGTATTTCCTGCCTTCTTCAGTTGTCAGGTCGATATGCATTATGCCTGCCCCAGTCAATAGTTGCAGCACAATGGATGCAGTCACTATGGGGCCAATTCCAAGGCTTATTATGGAGCCGAATTCTGCTCCCAGAATTATTGATAAATATTCAAACTGTTGCAGCGCGTTTTGTCCCAGTCCAAAAAGTGGAATCATTCCCAGCACAAAGAACGCTGCTAGAATTATCAAAGTCCACTTGAGTCTTTCCTTGAATGGAAGTCTTTTTTGTGTTGGATTGCTGACTTCTGGCAGGTTTGAAAGAAAATTTATTAAATTTTGGCTGACCATTTTTAGCACTCACGTTTTTTTTATTTGCTCATAGTTTTTTATACTTTTGTTCTTCTATTAAGTTGTGGTCGCGCCTCTTTTTACGCTTTTGGAATTATTATTTCTCCGTCATCTTACCATTATTCTTTTATTTGCTACAAATATTATTTTTTTACCTTTCATTTATTTAATTACTTTCTTATTTTTCATCATACATTATTCTTTTTTTATGTTTCTTACTTTATTTTTGGAAAATATTTGCATTTAGCTCAAAGATATTTACTCTTTATCAGTTTTTTCTTCTCCAACTTTTTTTTCTTTAACATCGCCTGTCACTTTAGCTGCTATAATTACCTCTCCTCCTGCTGCCTTTATCTTTTCAGCAGCTTTTTGGCTTGTTTCTTCACATTCTATCACAAGTTTGTGCTTGACAATCCCTTCTGACAGCAATTTTCCGAAACCCAGAACTGCCAGATTTAAATGATATTTGTCGCCTTGTTTTTCTATTTTTTTTTCATTCAGAAGTTTTTCAAAATTGTTCTCAATAAACTTTATGTTAACAGCATTCAATATAGGCTTTATCGGATGCTTTTTGAAGCCGTGCTTTCCAAAGAAATCCTTTATATGCCAGATCGACGGCTTCATCTGGTCTGCTCTCTTTCCGGTTCCAGAATAGCCGGCTCCTCCTCTCCTGCCGCTTGCTCTGTGGCTCTTTTTCGCACCCCATCCATGGCTGCCAGAGCCCCTCTGCCTTGTGTTCTTCTTTCTTTTTCTAGCCATTTTTATCAACATGTTTTATGATTTTGTTTTGGTTCTGATTTTTTTATTAATTTTTAATTCATAATGTTTGTTTTAATTATAATGTTTGGATATTATGTTAATTAGTTTTAATTATGATGTTTGATTATTGTTTTTAATTTTTATTGGATTAGATTTTTGGTTAATTACTTTTTTTGAGTTAAATTTTTTAATTAATTTTTGTTTTGATTACTTTTATTGGTGATTTTTGGGTTTGATTAATGTTTATTAATAATAAATTTTGTTTAAATTTGATTTTTTAATATAATTAATTATTATTTTATTTTCTTATTTTTACAGCATCTTTTTTATCAGCGCAACTATTTTTTCTCCTCTATAGCCAAGAGTTCCTCCAAGAGTGAATGGAGTTTTTATTCCCTTTCTCTCAAAGCCGCCTTTTGGGGGGTTTAGTCTGAAGAAGCCCTTTTCTGCACCTTCGGACTGTTTTTCAAGAATGGTTTTTTCAAATGCGTCATCTATTTCCCCGTATGTCACGTAATCCTTCACTTTCTTTATCATTCCAAGCATACTTTCTGTTTTTTCAACTATTATCATCATATTTTTTCTGTGAAGCTTGAGCATTTTTAGTGTGTCAATAATGTCGGGCTTTGCATTCACTGTTCCTCGTATCCTTATGGCTGCTATCTTTGTCATTCCTTGGCTCCTCCGCTTTCTTCATTTTTTGGAGTTTCTGTTTCAACAAAATTTTCAGCAAGTGTTTCCTGTTTGTTTGCTTTTCCTTCCACAAAGTTTGCTTTTCTTGCGCCGACTGCCCCTGTTTTTGTTTCTGTAAGCTGCCTCAGAGCACTCATGCACGCATTTACAAGGTTTATCGTGCTTCTCACTTGTCCTCGTGTTTTTGACCAAATATCTTTTATTCCTGCAAGTGCAAGTATCTTCTGGCACTCTTCTGTTACGCAAAGTCCCTTTCCTTTCGGAGCCGGCATCAAAGTTATTCTTACAGAGCCACATATTCCCTTTACTGCAAAAGGAATGCTATGCGGATTTTCGCAGCCGCACTGCCACGAGCCGCATCCTCTCCTTATTTTTATTATTGCAAGTTTTGCATTTCTTATTGCTTTTTCTCTTGCAGGAACTGTCTCCTTTGCCTTCCCATAGCCAGCTCCAACATAGCCGTCTTCATTCCCAACAATTGCGAATGCTGCAAAGTGCGGCTTGTTGCCTTCTGGAGTTTTCTTCTGCGTCTGCTTGAATACTCTCCTCTGGCCTCCGCCAAACTTTCCTTTTGCTTGTCCTATCATCATGAGTTCTGTTTTGAGATTAGGCAGCAGCGTATCAACGATTTCTGATTCTAGAATTCTTAATCCTCTGTCCAGTATGAAATCTATGTCTGTGATTTCATTATTCTTGACTTTCATGCCGAGCCCTGTTTTTGGCTTCCAGGCTTCTAATGCAAATGGCTTTTCTGCAATCTTCTCAACAACTTCTTCAGAAGGCGGTTCTTCTATTACTTCTATTTTTTCCTCTATTTTTTCTTCTGGCTCAGGCTTTTTTGCCTTCCCGCTTTCTTTTATTTCTCCTGTTCTTTTCCTGCCTTCTCTTCTGCCTTTCGGCTTCCCTTTCCTTTCTGCCTTTTCTTCTGCCATTTTAATTTGCTCCTATTTATTGTGATTTTTTGACTATGTTCTTGGCTGTGTTTTTCATGATAGCTTCTTTTGTTTTCTCAAATATTTTTTCAACCTTAATTTCAGGAATATTTTTTTCATATTGTGAAAAGAACCTTTTGAATTTTTCAGGATCTCCCTTTCTTACCTTTTCAGCATAGGCGCTTATGTGCGCTCCTGAAATTCTTTTTGCATCTGGAAGGATTTCTTCTGAGTGCCTGACATTTAGTCCAGCATCCAAAACCCCTTTCAACGCAGCATATAGTCTTGAGCCCTTGACTGATTCTTGAAGCCCGATGTCCAATACCGCTTCTTCAACTTTTCCAGCTGATTTTTTACCAAGCAAGAGTCCTGTCAGATAAGCTGCTGGAATATTGCCTCTGTTGAGGTTCCAGCCATATTTTATCAATTCCCTTGAATTTGCCGAGCATAAGATTTTGTCTCCTTTTTCTGAATATTCAACTATCTGCATGTGCATGTTCTTCAGGCTCTTTCTTACCACAAGCCTTGGTTTCCCAGATGATATGAGCTTTATTCTCTTTGCGTAATTTGTTTTCCCTTCTCTTTTCCTTCTCAATTCCACAGCAATTGTTTTTTTACTCATTTTTATCTTCTTTCAGGTTTTTGATTGTCTTTTATGATTATTCTTTTGTGATGTTTTTGAAATTTTTATTTTTTTACGCCATTTTATTTTTAATTGATTATTTTTCGTTTGTTGTTCTTATTTGGCAATGTTTTTTAATTGTGTTTTATTTTTATAATTGAATTTATGATTTTTTGATTATTTTTTAATGGGATTTTTTTGGGTTGATTTTTTTAATTTAATTAATATTTTTTTGTTGTTTGCAATTTTTTTTATATCAAATTGTTTTCATTGAATTGCATTTTCATTTCTTCTCAGGAGCCTTCTCTTCCATTTTCTTTTGTTGATTTTTTTGCTGCTCTACTGCATGCGTTTCTTCCATGTAGATTTTCAGATGTCTCTTGCTTCTGAAGAGCCCTCCTTTTGCCTTTCCATAGAGCATTCTGAATGTCTTCTTGTCTAAAGCTCCCTTTTTCTTCAGCTCTTTCAAAAAAGCCCTTTGGAGCCTTATCTTGTTCATCCAGCTTTCCTTTTTAGGAAGCCTTGCTCCAAATTTTCCTTTCAAAGAGCCGCTATTGCGTTGTCTGCCCTTTCTTTTTTGGACCAGTTTTTTCCTAGCTCTTCCTCTTGACACTCCTTTTTCCTTTTTCTTAACTATTGCTCGTGATTCTATCAGTGCATGGAGGTCTGCCTTTGTTATGGCTTCCTTTATCTCCTCAAGCCTTTCTGGGTCAAACCACACTCTCTTTGGAGAGCACTTGAGGATGGCTGCTGAAATTCTCTTTTGAACCTTTAATTCCATTTGAATCACTTTTTATGAATGCGAATTGATTTTTTTGTTTTTATTGCTTAATTTTTTATAATCAACTTTTTTTGAATCATTGAACTATTTCTTTATGAATGTTTTATTCTGTTTTTTTTGTTAATTTGTTAATGATTATTTTTTATTCACACGTTTTTTGATAATACGCTTGTTGATTATTATAAAAAATTTTAATTAAACATTTTTTTATTGGCTTTATTTATGTTTTTGTTATCAATACCTTTTCAATCTCTCTTTTCTCTCTTTCTTTTTTTCCTTCTTCTGTCTCTTCTTTTACTTCTTCTTTCTTCTCCTCTTTTTTCTTTGCTTCTTTCGGCTTTGCCTTTTCCTCTTTCTTTTCTTTCTTCTGGAGTTCTTTCTCCTTCTTTTTCTCTTCGACTTTCTTGATATAAGCGTCAGCATCCAAGTTTAATATCATGATATTCTTCTTTCTTGCCTCTTCTATGATTTGTAATTTCTTCTTCATTCCGACATTTTTTGAGATTATTATGCCTTCTTCTTCCCTGTTGATTTTTTCAAGCTCTTTTGAATTTGATATCATTACCATGCTGAGCCCTGAATTGTGGAGTCCTCTGACACTTCTCGGGCTTCTATAACCTGTTTCCACAACATGTATGTGGCCTGCCCTTCTTTCCCTTATTTTTGAGTGTATGCCTTCTGGATAGCGCCAATTCGCTTTAACGCTCTTTATTTTGTGAGAGCATTGCCTTCTGAATTCAGGTCTCTTTTTCTTCAGCAATTCCCTGATTTTTAAGTGGAATTCCCTTTCCTGTTTTCCCTGTTTTTTTTCTGATGCCATTTTCTTGATTCTAATTTTGATTATTTTCTTTTATTTTAGCTATGAATTATTTTTATTCTCTTTATTTTTTTACAAATTTTTCTTTATTAATTTTCTTGGCTATGAATTATTATTGTTTTTTTATTTTTCTTAAGCTGTGGATTATCATTATTTTTTTCTTTTCAATTCTCTTATTCCTTTTTCGTTAACCTTTTCCTAATAAGGCTTTGCAAAAGCCTTAAGGTAAAGCACCAATCCTTTGCGAAAGCATTGATGGAAAGCATTTAAGTTGGGCGTTCTTTCAGAAGCCCAACGAACTATGTTCTTCACGCTTTCTTTTTCCGTGTGACTTCCGAAGGAAT
>Ga0172363_10001656_pt1 | contig 18019 bp, 10 predicted proteins | sample LakKivs2_kivu2a2_FD_114541 | JGI IMG/M metagenome (GOLD analysis project Ga0172363, IMG submission 114541) | Sediment microbial communities from Lake Kivu, Rwanda - Sediment s2_kivu2a2 | ecosystem: Environmental > Aquatic > Freshwater > Lake > Sediment | place: Rwanda: Western Province, Lake... | reverse complement strand
GGCTCAGACAGCTCTGGAAGGGCAAATTCGGTTAGCGGCCAGACATATAAGCATCGTCGACATTATCGAAGTGGTAGCCAAGCATTTTGACATTCGACTTGCGGATTTGCACAGTAAGAAGCGCAGCCAGAGCATCGCTTTGCCGCGACAGATCTGCATGTATTTGGCGCGGAGTCTGACCGGCCATAGCCTGGAAGAAATTGGTGGGCATTTGGGCGGCAGAGACCATACAACGGTAATGCACGCTTGCAGCAAAATAGCAGAAGCCAAAGAGTCCGACCCGAAAATGAAGGCGCTGCTTGACGAGTTGGCCAGGCAGATCACCGCCTGATAACAGGCGCTCGGGACTTAAAATCCTGCAATACACCCTCATACGCGCCCAAAAACCACATTTTCGCTGGCAAGAAAGCTGTTTGAGCCTGATTTATGATGGATGCTGTGAAAAATCCCTAAGTTAGAACACAAATTTCTTGATTTTTCGCACTTATGAGGGTAGCATAATTCGATTATAGGCGTTTACGAGATTCTCATCTAAAAGGGAAAGAAATTCGCAGGTAGAATTCGCGCAAAAGAAGCGCGTGCTCTATATGATTCTCGTGAAATGCTCAGCGTGGGTTGGAGACCGTCTCATAGGTAGGGGCGGAGGTATCTTGCACCAGAACAAGATAACAATGGAGGATTGTTCCTGCACTTTCAATAACAATGCGCGAGAAACATCGTGTGCTATCGTCATTGTTATTTGGCTTTTCTGAGGGAGGCTTATTATGTGTAACCGACTGCATTTCCTAATTCCTGTGCTCCTGGCACTTGGTTTGGCTGTCTCATCGGCCCAAGCGTCGACAATCATCTGGGTTTCCTTCCATGGAGCTGATGATGCGCCATCGGCTGGTGCTAGCGCTGCTGGATTCACCGAGGCGCCCGATAAGGGGTACACCGACCTGCTCACTGCCAACGGCTACAACGTAGTGCGCTATATCACGACGGCCAATCCTGATCCGGTAGTTCTTAATGCAGCGGATTTGGTGATCATCAGTCGCTCCGTCAGCAGTGGCCATTATCAGAACGCTTCAGCCACGATGTGGAACAGCAACATTTCCGCTCCCATGATTATTGTGAATGGTTACAACCTGCGGTACAACCGCATGGGCTACACCACCGGCAATACGATGGCGGACATCACCGGGGACATCACGCTGACGATCAACGACCCGACCCACCCGATCTTCGCGGGAATCCCGCTGACCGACGGCACCATGACCAATCCTTATGCCGGGCTTGCCACGTATCCCACCGACGGCACCACGGCGGCGGGCATCTCAATTAATACCGATCCGGTGAACGCCGACGGGACAGTTCTGGCCACGATTTCGGCAGCGGGCAATGGTCCTGTTGGGGGTATGGTTATCGCCGAATGGCAGGCTGGGGCCACATTGACGCACGCGGGTGGTGCAGGAACGGACACGCTGGCCGGCAATCGGCTGGTGTTCCTTACCGGCTCTCGCGAGAGCGGTGGCAAGAACTCACAAACGGCGGGTATGTATGATCTGTACGCAGATGGAGCACAGATGTTTCTCAATGCGGTTGAGTACATGCTCAGCGCCCCCGCCCCTGGCGAGGAGTGGATTCGTGCCGCCTACTGGGATGCGCGTTATTTCTCGACTTGGTGTGGAGGTGGCGAATCGATGCGAGACGCCCTGAGTCTTGCGGGGTATCAGATTCTGGACGCAGATCAACTCAAAACGTGGATGGATGCTCGGATCGCCGACAGGGCCTTAAGCGTGGTGGTGTTCTGTAAGGACGTCGCCCCGGATACAGTTGTAGAGTCTATGTCGCCGGCTTGCACGCTTCGGAATTATCTTGATGCAGGCGGCAAGTGTGTTTGGTATTCGGATATTCCTATGTACTACCAGGGCCACTCAGACGGTTGGCGGGACTGGTGGGGTACCGACGGGTCCGTCGCTGTGTTGGGATTCAATGCTGCAACCGTATGGGACACCCACAATCCAGCGATTATCACCCCCAACGGTGCCGCTTGGGGGCTGACCCAAACGTGGGATTCGCTTCGGGCGACATCTTCTACTGGCCTTACCGTTCTGGCTACAGATTCAGCCGGCAATGCGCTGGCGTGGGTGAAGCATTATGTCGCGGGCGATAACTACCGAGGATTTGTTCGCTTGTGGGATACAGATGTAGGCACGCCTTCGGTCGAGGACGTTATATCTGTGGCAGAATACTACGGTCCTACGACAAGTGCCTATGCTCCCACTCCGCCTAATGGGGCCACGGATGTGCCGACAGATGTCACCCTTAGCTGGATGCCGGGTTCAACGGCGGCTTTTCATGATGTGTACTTCGGAACAAATCCTACGCCGGGCATCGCTGAGTTTAAAGGCCGACAACTGGACACAGTTTATGATTATCCCGACACGCTTAATCCGGGTACCACTTACTATTGGCGAATCGATGAGGTGGAAGAGGGTGGCGTGACCATACACACCGGCAACGTCTGGAGCTTCACGACACAAGGACAGGGAGCAGGAAACATTTTGTTTGAGTACTTCTGGGGCACAGACTCGACTCTGGCATCGCTCCTGGCCCTTCCTACATTCCCGGATAGCCCTGATCAAAGCGAGTTGCGAACAAGTTTCGAAGGCCGGATAAATTGGAGGGACAATTACGGAACACATGTTCGCGGCTATCTATATCCGCCGGCGACCGGCAATTACACCTTCTGGATTGCCAGCGATGACCAGAGCCAACTTTGGCTGAGCACCGATGAGGACCCTGCCCACGCAGTTCAGATTGCCAGCGTACCGGGCTGGACACCTTCGCGCGACTTCGATAATACCGGCGGTGGCGTCGGCGGGCCTGAGCAAATGTCAAGTGAGATACCTTTGGAGGCGGGCAGAAGATATTACATCGAGGCCCTCCACTGCGAAGGCGGCGGCGGTGACAACCTAGCTGTTGCCTGGCAAGGACCTTCTATTCCGACGCGGACAGTCATCTCTGGGACGTTTCTGTCGCCATGGATCAGAATCGTTGTAAAAGCCACCTACCCGAGCCCTGCTAATGGGGCAACAGATGTGCCGACAGATGTGATATTGAGCTGGACGCCCGGAAGTGGTGCGATTTCACACCATATTTACTTTGGTACCAATCAAGCCGATGTTGCTACTGGAACACTCGATACATACAAAGGCAGTTTTCTAGCACCCAGCTATACTCCAGGTACTCTGGCAAACGGCACGACTTACTATTGGCGGATAGATGAATTCGATGGCGCCGCAACTTATCCGGGTGATGTCTGGAGCTTCACAACAGCAAGCCCTCCCAGCCTTGTCGGCTGGTGGATGCTCGATGAGACATCAGGCATTGTCGCTTATGACTCAAGCGGTGGAGAAAACCATGGCACTTTAATAAATGGACCCGTCTGGATAACAGGCCGGATATATGGTGCACTGCAATTCGACGGCGTTGATGACTTTGTAAGTCTGCCCATCGGCTCTGTCATCTCTTCGTTGGGTAGCTGCACCATCACGACTTGGGTTAATTTTTCCGGTCCTGGCGTTGGGTGGCAGCGCATCTGGGACTTCGGGTCCGATGAAGCATACAACATGTTCCTAACACCCTTCAGTGGCGCTGGCAACCTGCGTTTTGCCATCACCAAATGGAGTAGTGGTGGCGAATATCAACTGAATGCACCATCTGCTCTTGCAACGGACTGGCACCATGTAGCGGTCGTGATAGATGGCGCAACAAAAGACATGCAGATGTACCTTGATAGCGGAGTTGTTGCAACCGGCACAACCCAGGTACTGCCGAGAGACCTCGGCAACACCACCCAGAACTGGCTCGGCAGGTCGCAATACTCTGCCGACCCATACTTTAATGGCTCTTTGGATGATTTACGCATCTACAACTGGGCAATGACGCCTTCGGAGATCGCGGATGTTATGTCCATTAAGACCGCCACTAATCCAAGCCCCTCTGATGGAGCGACACTCGTCGCGACGGATGTGGTCCTTAGCTGGACGCCCGGAAGTGGTGCGGTTTCTCACCATATCTATCTTGGCACTAATCAAGCTGATGTCGCTGGCGGTACACCCAGCACGGACATGGGTACTCAGCCAGGAACTAGCTACGATCCACCAGGAACCCTCGCATACGGCACCACCTACTATTGGCGGGTAGATGAATTCGATGGGACCACAACTTATCCGGGCGATGTCTGGAGCTTCACGACAACAGGCATTGACGCCCCGCCAATTTCCATCCCCACAGATACCTCGGTCGGAACGTGGGACTCTCTCAACAGGATATATACTCTGACCCAAAATGTGCCTCAGTGCATGCAAGTAGACGAAGATAATCTAACCCTCGATGGGGCTGGACACACGGTAATCGGCCCAGGGTCGGGTAATGGAGTCAACCTTGTTTGGAGGACAGGAGTCACCGTAATAAACCTGAGGATAAGTGAATTCGAATTTGGTGTCCAGTTGCAGGGGTGCAACCACTGTACGGTCACCAGCAACACCTGCAACAGTAACCACGGGAACGGGATCTACATGGTCGACTCCAGCGACATCCAACTGCTCAACAACACCTGCAACTTCAACGGCCACGGTGCCGATAATGACTTTGGTATTCAGTCGTGGGGGGGCACCCACTGCACGATCAGCAGCAATACCTGCAACGGGAATTCCGAGGGCGGCATCCAGACGGTCGGCACCACCAGCAGTCAGTTGACAGACAACACGTGCAACTCCAACGGCCCCTACGGGATCAACATAAACCACTCCGATGGCAACACTCTGACAGGCAACCACAACGAGGCGAACATTTATTTTGGAATACACTTGTACTATGCCAACGGCAATACCCTGACCGGCAACACGAACCATTCAAACGACCGAGGAATCACACTCTACGGTTCCCAGAGCAATACTGTAACAGGCAACAATTGTCAGTTAAACAGATGGGTGGGAATCCACCTGTTCGCTTCGACCGGCAATACAATAGAAAGCAGCACATTCAATTCGAACAATGTCGATGGAATCTTCCTGGAAAATTCCACCGGCAATACCCTAACAGGCAACACATGCAGCTCGAACACCAACAGGGGAATCCATCTGTCCAATTCTAGCAGCAATACGCTGACTGCCAACACATGCTCGAACAACCGCGATGGAATCTGGATACACTACTCTCCCAGCAACATCCTAATTGGTAACAACTTTTCAAACAATGGGTACAGCGGAATTTGGGTATACTACTCCGATGGCACCAACCTGACGAGCAATGAAGCCTCAAACAACGCTTTATACTGCGGTATCGGCGTTGAGTGGTCCAATAACAATACACTATCGTCCAACACGGCCAACTCAAACCCGTATTGGAGTGGAATCTTTCTGCAGAGCGCTAATAACAATACCCTAACCGCCAACACTACCTCAAACAACTCCATGGGAATTATGGCCGGTTACGGTTCGAGTAACAACACCCTTACCGGCAATACTGTCTCAAACAACGGCTATCGTGGAATCCTTTTCGTCGATAGCAGCAATAACCAAATCTACAATAACAACATGATAAGTAACGCAGTGCAGGCGCGTGTCGAAGGGAGCAGCAGTGGTAACGTCTTCAACTTGGATAAGCCAACAGGCGGTAATTTCTGGAGCGACTGGACAACGCCGGATGCGGACCTCGATGGTTTTGTTGACAGTCCATACATATTTACCGGCGGGCAGGATGACCTGCCGTTGAGGTGTTGGGATTCAGACGGGATACCTATAGCCGTTGAGGATGGAGCTCCTAATGGCGGCGATGGAAATGGTGATGGGATACCTGATAGTGAGCAGGGTAATGTGGGATCGCTTCCTAATTCTTTTGACCAGGAGTACGTAACCATTGTGTCGGAAGTGGGAACTACCCTTGAAAATGTGAGTGCCGGCGATAATCCATCGCCTGGAGATGCACCTGCCGGCGTGGAATTCCCAGTTGGCTTCTTGGAGTTTACAGTCTCCGGCCTTGCGCCCGGCGGCAGCACAACAGTAACACTATTGTTGCCAGCGGGGCACACGGTTGAAACGTATTGGAAATACGGCCGGACGTTAGATAACCCGACACCGCACTGGTACGAATTTCTGTACGATGGCACAACAGGGGCGGAAATCTTATCGGACCGGATTATCTTGCACTTTGTAGATGGCCTAAGAGGCGATAACGACTTAACGGTAAATGGGCAGATTGTTGACCCTGGTGCTCCGGCAGCCAGGCTTATCCAGCCGGTAACGATCGACATTTACCCCAACCAGACGCCGAATAGGGTGTACCTCAGCAAGAATTACACTATCTCCGTTGTGGTTTTCGGCAGCGCCAGTTTCAATGTAACGAGCCTGAATTGGTCAACGGTGCGATTTGGACGGACCGGAACTGAGGCCGCACCTGTGCGGGCGCCGACTATTCGAGATATGAATGCTGACGGATTTCCTGATGCCATGTATGGATTCCTTACGTTTAAATGCGGATTCCAGCTCGGTGATACCGAGGGCATCCTAACTGGAAGCACCACGAGCGGAATTAAGATTGAAGGACGCGATTCTGTATTGGTTTCGCCTTGACAGGAGACACTAATTACTGTATAATTATATTTTAAGAACAATTTTAGCAAACAATTGAATATCGGAGGAGGTTTTATGAAGAGTAGCAAATTCATCCCAATTCTTCTGGGTGCGGTATTGTGTCTGTGCCCGGCGGCACAGAGTAACATCACCAACGGAGGTTTTGAAACCGGCGACCTTACAGGCTGGACCGACACGGGAAAGGTATCTGCTGTCACATATGAATATGCGCGTGACACTCTGCTTTGGGGTTTGCAGCCACCATGGGATGGATTCTGGTACCCCACCGAAGGAAGTTATTTTGCCTCACTCTGGAGCACGGACACCGCAGGGACGGATGCTTCAAACCTGAGCCGCAGCTTCACAGCCAATGCCGGGCTGGTTTTGCAGTTCGACTATTTCTTTGATTTCGGAGACTATGCCCCCTATTACGATACGGCTGTGGGAACCTTGATTTGGTCAACAGGCAGCGCAACACTCTTTGAGTATAATACTCCGGGCCATGAACTTGCTGACGATGAGAATGTGGACTGGACGACGATTTCGTATGTACTGCCCATCACCGGTACGTACACGCTTGATTTTACGACTGCCGATGGAGCAGTACCAGGTTCGTTTGAGTCGATTCTCGGCATCGACAATGTGCAGGTTATTCCTGCACCGGCTGCTATTGTGCTGGGGACTGTTGGTATAGGTCTTGTCGGTTTACTTCGCAGACGTCGGGTGCTGTAAATTGCGAGCCACCAGTAATAGAAAGGCGACTACACGGATAAGACCCCGCAGTAAACTGCGGGGCTAAATATTGTTAAACCTTGCCTACGACCAGGCAGGAATTATGGCCGCCGAAGCCAAAAGAGTTGCTCATTGCAACATTAACTTTGGCCTCGCGGACGTGCAGCGGCACAAAATCCATCCTCAGGTCGCAGCGCTCATCCTGATGTTCCAGGTTGATAGTAGGGGGGATGAGCGATTCATTTATCGCTTTGACACATATAATCAGCTCTACTGCGGCGCTGGCGCCGAGCTGATGGCCAAGACTGCTTTTTGTCGAGCTGACCGGTATTTTGTACGCACACTGGCCAAAAACAGACCTGATGGCTGCGCTTTCAGCTATATCGTTTAACTCCGTGCCGGTCCCGTGGGCATTGATATAATCAACTTTCTCTTTTTCTATGCCCGCATCCTTTAAGGCTAACTCCATGGTCATAGCTGCACCGTTACCATCCGGCAGGGGAGCGGTGATGTGATAGCCGTCATCGGTTGCGCTATAGCCAAGAAGCTCAGCGTACATATTTGCTCCGCGTTTCTTGGCGTGCTCATATTCCTCTAAAATCACGATACCTGCGCCCTCAGCCAGAACAAATCCATCTCTATCTCTATCGAATGGCCTGGAAGCGGCTGCCGGGTCGTCGTTTCGCGTGCTCAGCGACCTGGCTGCGCAGAAGGAAGCTAATCCCATAGGTGTAAGGGCAGCTTCGGTGCCGCCGGTGACTACGATGTCACTGCGCCCGGAAAGAATATTGCAGAACGCCTCACCAATTGCGTGATTGGCCGAGGCACAGGCACTGGAGACACAGAAATTGGGACCCTTCAGTCCGTAGTGGATAGCGATGGTGCCGCTGGCAGCATTAGCCATAAGCCTTGGGACGCAGAAGGGCGAAACCTTCCTTGGCCCTCTTTCCCGAAGCGTTATGTGTTGCTCTTCGATCTCTTTGATGCCGCCGATACCTGTTGCCACAATGACGCCTACCCGCCAAGGGTCTTCTCTGGAGAAATCAAGACCGCTATCGTTGACGGCCTGGATAGCGGCAGCCATAGCAAACTGCGTAAAGCGGTCCATTCGCTTGCTTTCCCGCTGATCAAGGTACTTGCTTGCCTGGAAATTTTTTATCTCGCCGCCGAACCTTACGGGAAATGCGCTTGCATCAAAAGATTCTATCAGGGAAACGCCGCTCCTGCTGGCGCACAATGCAGCAAAAAGTTCGCTGGGAGACTCAGCTAAGGCCGTGACACAGCCTGAGCCTGTAATAACAACTCGCCGCCTATTCATGCCAAAGCTATTCGCTATTCTCGCTTTTTCGACTGGGCTGCGTTAATGATGTAGTCGATCGCAGCACCGACTGTCTGGATTTTCTCGGCTTCTTCGTCCGGAATGCTCATATCAAATTCGTCCTCAAACTCCATAACCAGCTCAACTGTATCCAGAGAGTCGGCATTTAGATCGTTGATAAACGATGTTTCACGTGTTATTTCAGACTTGTCAACGCCCATTTGCTCACTGATTATCTCAATGACTTTCTGTTCAATTGCCTGAGCATCCACCTCATCAATACTCACTTGTTTAACCTCCCTAACGCAAAAGCAATTTCTTTTGTACCCTTACAGTTGGCTCCCCGTCATCGCAAATGTCGCCAACATTTGGCCGGCTGCTTCAACACGTTGGCGGGTATATTACCTGCTAACTTGGCCCTGTACAAATATTTTTTTCTTTTTTTGTACCCTCTTACATAGCCATTCCACCGTCCACGCAAAGAACTTGGCCGGTAATATAGCCGGCCTCGTCACTGGCAAGAAACGCCACCGCTTTAGCAACATCCTCGACGCTGCCCAGCCTGTGCATCGGTATCAACTCCTTTGCCGCCTCTATGACCGGTTCGGGCAGCTTTCTACTCATCTGGGTATCTATAAAACCGGGGGCAACACAATTTGCGGTAATGTTCTTCTTAGCCAGTTCGCGGGCAACCGTTTTGGTTATTCCGATAAGTCCTGCCTTGCTGGCCGAGTAATTGGCCTGGCCGGCGTTGCCAATAACGCCCGAAACAGAACTGATATTGATTATTCTTCCGAATTTATTTCTCATCATATATCTTGCAGCAACTCGCATTGCGACAAAAGCCGCCCGCAGGTTCACTTCCAGCACATTGTCAAACTCCTCATCGCTCATCCGAATAAGCAGGTTATCGCGCGTAATCCCGGCATTGTTCACTAATATACCTATCCCCCCGTTCTCGGCGGCAAGCGACTCCAACGTCTGGGTGAATTCCTCTGTCTTGGTTATATCAACACACTTAGTAATAATCGTAAAGCCTGCTTCTCTGACAAGGTTGTCAAGCTCGCTCAACTGCTCGGCGTTTATGTCCAGCCCGGCGACGATCCTGCCTTGCTTGAGCAATTCAAAAGCAATTGCCCGGCCTATTCCTCTGGCAGCTCCTGTTATAATAGCAAGCCTCTTTTCCGCCATTTCCTTTGTCTCCAAACAACTGTGTTTAGCCCCACAATTTTATTGTGGGGTTATCTTGCCCAATTCTTTTACCGCAACAATCCCTGCAAGGCAACAAAATTTTAGACATGGTTTTTAAAGCTTTTATTCGATGGATTTTAAGGCCACAAAGGTCACATAGAAGCACAGGATGAAAGAATATACATTTCATTTTTTCACTATCTATCACCAATTGGACTGACATTCTCTACGCCGCCGAAGATGCATCAGGATAACACGCGATTAACGGTGGCTATACACCACCTTGTCGCACAAACCTTTTATCGGTTCACAGCGGCGTTTGCGATCAGGAGGAGGTCGTTCCATATTTTCTACACAAGTGATGTTAGATGTCATCAATGCCTTTGTGGATTACTGAAGTGGACTTTCGCACTTTTTCAGGGGTGTTAATCTGGGGAAAATAAGTTTGTAGGCTTTTTCACAACAATAGACACCAAATGAAGGCACATAAATGCTTTCTAAATAAAGCATTACGTAATCGGGGTGACTGGACTTGAACCAGCGACCTCCTGCTCCCAAAGCAGGCGCTCTAGCCAAACTGAGCTACACCCCGGTGCTTTTGGCATCATTGCCGGCCTCTATTGCCCGGCGTATCTTCTATAGAACATATTTTACACCAATAGTGACGATATTCCAATATAATCATATATATGAAGCGCGAAATGCGAAGTCTGCGGGTTGTCGATTGTGGAGTTGCCAACTATTGTGAGGTTCTGCAGAAGCAGCACGAGTTGCATGAAAAAAGACGCCGGGGCGAAACACCAAATACGGTTCTAATTGTAGAACATCCGCCTGTTATTACGCTCGGCGCCCGGCAAAGTGCAAACAAACTGCTGGTCAGCCGAGAAGAGTTAGCGGCACGACAGATCGATGTTGTGGACATCCGTAGAGGCGGCGGAGCTACCGCCCACAATCCGGGCCAACTGGTTTTCTACCCAATCCTGCATTTGCAAGAGCTTGGGCTTGGAATCATCGACTACATCCGGGAGCTTGAAGCCATAGGCATAGAACTGATACATAGACTAAGTATTGACACTCGGAGACGTGCGGGCTTTCCAGGTTTATGGGTCGGAACGAAAAAAATCGCCTCTATTGGCGTGCGCGTATCCAAAGGCGTCACATATCACGGCATGGCGATAAACATTCAAAACGACCTAAGCATTTTCGATTTACTTGTACCCTGCGGCCTGAATGGCGTGCAGATGACATCGGTGCTCAAAGAAACGGGCGTAAGACACAAAATGAGTTGTATGAAAGATAGGCTGAAGAAGCTACTTGTGGCGCACTTATCGTGAAATATCAAAAAAGCAAATATCAAAATTACAGGGCAAAATGCAAAAAACGTTATAATGAACTTTTTGGATTTTTATTTGTCATTTTGCTTTTTACACTTTGATTTTTGATTTGAGGATAATTGATGCAGAGCACACAACCGGGAGAACGCAAGCTGCCAGCGTGGCTTCGTCGGCCCTTACCGGCTGACCCGACTTACAAAGAAGTTGAGAGGGTATTGAGCTCGCTAGGTCTTGAGACGATATGCAATAATGCGAATTGCCCGAACCGTGGGCAGTGCTGGTCAAGAGGCACAGCGACGGTTCTGATTTTAGGCAACATTTGCACGCGAAACTGCGGATTCTGTTCGGTAGCCAGAGGTAAACCTTCGCCGCCCGACTCCACCGAGCCAGAGCGCGTAGCCGAGATGGCGCAGCAACTAAACTTGAAATACTTGGTGCTGACCAGCGTCAACCGCGATGATTTGCCGGATGGCGGCGCATCGCATTTTTGTCGGTGCATTCAGAAGGTAAGGCAGCAGTGCCCCGATATGAAATTTGAGATACTGACGCCTGACTTTCGCAACTGCCAGGAGCAAGCCCTGCGGATTTTGCAGGCAGCGCTGCCTTTTGTATTCGCTCATAATGTCGAGACAGTTCCGTCTTTGTACTCGGTTGCCAGAGCCGGTGGAGATTATCAACGGTCGCTAAACCTGCTCAGAATGGCAAAGGAGTACTACGGTGAAGTCTTTACCAAATCGTCGATTATGCTTGGCCTGGGCGAAACTGATGCTGAGGTGGAGGAAGTTTTAACAGACCTCCGCAGCGTAGATTGCGACAGAGTCACCATAGGACAATATCTTAAACCCTCAAAAAACTCGCTCGAAGTAGTCGAATACATAACACCTGCAAAATTTGACCTCTGGAGACAAAAGGCGATTGAATTAGGTTTTAGTTGGGTTATTTCTTCGCCTTTTGCCCGCAGTTCGTATTTTGCAGAGCAAGTTTTGCCTCAGCACTAAACATTTCCTATACTTTAGTTGGTATATAGAAGTCGCTGAAGCACCGTCAAACTGGGGGGTTTTTCGGCGGTTAGAAAATGACATCCATAAAAAAGCTCGTCTACCGGAAGCGGCTGGGCGTTGCGCTTGTGCTATCAATGATATTCATTGTCGTGTTCTCGGCCTTAGCTGTCAGCATGGCAACCATGTCCGGTGCGAACGTCCAACTTGCATCAAATCAGCACAAGGTCAACTCCGCTTATTCAGCAGCGCTTTCCGGCCTGGATTGCAGCAAATATCTCATCGCACAAACATTACCTTATCTACCAAGCACAAACACTAACTCCGTCTCTACCGCCGAGGCAGATACCGTATGGGCAATACTTTGCACCAAGATTCAAGCTACAGCCATCAGCGGAAAATTTCCTGCAGCAAGCCGATTACCCGACAACAGCGGTGACCAGATAACGATACCGTTCATATCCTACAGCAGCGGTAACACCGAAGGATTTACTATCAGGTTTTATCGATATGACAGCGACCCACGGACAATCAGGATTCAATGCACAGGAAGTGATGGCCAGGTTTCCAAAAACGTCGGCATTGAAACAAAAATTACCAAAAGCGCCGATGTCCTCAACTATGCTATTGCCACCAGGAGCAGGATGTGGATAACCGGCGACAGCACGATACACGGAGATATATTCAGCGCCTGGAATCTATCAAAGTCCCAACTGGCTACTCTTGCTACTAACCCAAGCGCTCTGGCGACGATGACGGCCCCGAACATTTCGCCATTCAATCTGACCAGCGATTCCGAAGTGCTGGGAACGATAAACACCTGCTGGTCCAAGGAACAGATAAAGAACAAAACCTGGCAGCTTGAGACGCTGGATGCGCAGGGCGAACCAATGTACGACGAGAACGGCAATAAGATTATCAGTCCTGAAGATGAGATACAGGGATACAACGAGGGCATTAACTACGGTGTGCCGCCACAGAATATGTCCGGGATGTCAATCTCTGACTATGATACGACCATTTACTATAATATGACCAGGACTGCAAACGGCGGCAGCGGAGACATCTATTACAGCAGCTCAGCTACTAACTACACCGGAAACCTTGATAGTTTGGGCGCTACTTGCGGGACAAAATATCGCTATGAATATTTCCCTCACGCTGCGGACAGTTACACGACAAACCGTCCTGGCGGCGGAGGTATCCAACTGAAGAGGTATATCTATAAGAATCAGACGTTCAACAACGTCACTCTACCCAAGGATAAGAATGCCCTATTTATAAACTGCACCTTTGAAGGCGTGCTGTATGTAGATTCCGGCAAGACGACAAGCAACTACAATAATGTGCGATTCGATAACTGCACGTTTAATGGTACAGTAGTGACAAGCACTCCGCAAACATTTAACTGGCAGAAAAACTGCCTGTACTATACCGGCAGCGCAACGTTTCAAAACAATACAACCGCCGAGGCGACAATCCTTGCGCCTCACTTCAACGTTAACCTCGGCAATACCAATCCTGTGGCCGGCACTGATAACGTTCTCTACGGAGCCATTATCGGAGGAATAGTGGACGTAAGAGGCAATGCCGAGGTATTTGGAACCATCATTTCGATGGCCGATACGAGTACGTATACCAGCGGCTATGTGACCAACATCGGTGCTACACTCAACGACGGCGGCAGCGAGACAGTCGCCATCGGCGATGTCGGCGTTATTAATATTACGCCCGACCCAGATAAGTTGCTGCCGAGTGGAATCACAAGCCCTATCATCATCAAACCTCTGCAAAACACGTACTGCGAAGGATAACTAAGTAAATGATAGAGAATAGATTAGAAGAACAGTTTTGCCAACATCTCCAACAACTCTAAGAGGAATATAAAATGAAAAAGTTAATGAAGATTATGATGCTTGCTTTCGTTTTTACAGTGCTATCGACAATCATTCTGAACGCAAGCGGCACAGGCCGGCTTGCTAATGACCAGGCCACCTACTTGGACGATGATCCTAATGAGCCGGAGTTCGCAAGTGTACTAACCGGTAGCCTATTTAGCAGCCTTGACGACGATCCTAACGATCCCGGCCCTGAATTTGTGCGCGCCAATTAGATAGCTGGTTCGCTCGGCCAAGATCACAACGACTGTTAGTCCTGCGGATTTATACAGGTGAGGAATTAGCGGAAGGATATAACCTAAGCCAGCCAAGCGGATCGTTGGCAAGAACGACCGAGTGCTGATGTGTCCTTCCAGGACAAGGTGACTCGCTTATTGCAGGTTCCATACAAACAGCAGATGTGCTTATATGAGCCTGCGATTCGGCTGATCCACACCCCAAATTGGTCATCGCGGCGAAGGCCAATTATGCCCGTAAGACCTTTCAGCAGTGTTTGCTGGGCAACATCCTCGGTGTCATAGCTATTGCCAAGCATAGCAATGACGAATGACAAACCGAATGCCGACAGTTTTTTCCCCAGGCATTGCACATGACTTGCTCGCTGAGCTTGTTCCGGCGTAGAGGTTTTTGGCTTCAGTTTCTAAGGCCAATTGTATATCATTTAAGTCAGAACAAGAACCGGCCGAGTAAGATATAAATGACAGATATCTCTAAAAACCTGGTATTTGTGCACTCCAGCAGGCCCATAGAAATGATAGCTGAAGACCCAACAACCGGCGAGCCCAGCACAGGCAAGGGCGAAAAAGCAGACTCACGCAACAATAATCAGGAATTGAAGCTGCCGGAGGTAATTGGCATCCTGCCGATTCGAAATGTAGTGGCCTATCCCGGCACGGTCACGCCGCTATCCATTGGTCGAGAGGCAAGCAAAGCCTTGCTCGCCGAAATCCAGCCCAACGAGTCGATAATAGGTCTGCTGACACAACGTAATCCTCAAACCGAGCAGCCAGGTTTTGATGACCTGTACTCGGTCGGAACTAGTGCCGCGGTGCTGAAAGTAATCAAGATGCCGCAGGGGTCAATCAACATATTTGTGCATGGAATAGCCCGCTTCAAAATAATAGAGCCGGTGGCCAAAGAACCGTATCTAAAGGCAAAAATACAGACTCTGAACATCACGGCCACTTTGACAAAGAGACTCCAGGCACTTATCGTCAGCGTCCGCCAGACGGCCAACCGGGTCATAGCCTTAAGTCCCAATGTGCCTGAAGAGGCATCGGTCCTGCTCGAAAACATCGAGGACCCTTCGGCGCTGGCTGATTTCCTGGCGGCCAACCTCAACCTGGAAGTCACCAAGAAACAAGAATTGCTGGAGGAGCTCGACCCAGCAAAACGTCTGGAAAAAATATCGCTGGTGCTGGCAAATCAATTGGAAGTTCTGGAGCTCAGCCACAAAATCCAGGGCCGGGTCAGAGAATCGATAGACAAAAATCAGCGGGAGTATTTCCTCCAGGAACAGCTAAAAGCCATTCAGTCCGAGCTTGGGCAAAAAGACCTGCGAACAGAAGAGCTCAAACAGCTTGCCGACAATATCTCAAAGGCAAAAATGCCTCAAAACGTCGAACAGGAAGCGCTGCGAGAGCTGGATAGATTAAGCAAGATTCCCGCTGCTTCGCCGGAATATTCTGTTATCCGCACGTATCTGGACTGGGTCTGCGAACTGCCCTGGTCGATTGAAACAGAAGACCAACTGGATATCAATAAAGCTGAGCGAATCCTCAATCACGACCACTATGATCTTACAAAGGTAAAAAAACGCATCCTGGAGTTTCTGGCTGTCCGCAAGCTAAACCCGACCGGCAAAAGCCCGATACTCTGCTTTGTCGGCCCTCCGGGCGTGGGCAAGACCTCACTGGGTAAATCTATCGCCGGTGCCATGGAAAGAAAATTCGTCCGTATATCGCTCGGTGGAATGAGAGACGAGGCTGACATTCGGGGACATCGAAGAACATATATCGGGGCGCTACCAGGTAGAATACTGCAGGAACTGAGAAAGTGCCGAAGCAGAAACCCGGTATTTATGCTCGATGAATTAGACAAAATCGGAGCAGATTTCAGAGGTGACCCCGCCGCGGCTCTTTTGGAGGTGCTCGACCCCGAACAAAACTTCAGCTTCTCCGACCATTATCTCGACCAGCCTTTTGATTTATCCAAAGTGATGTTCATTGGCACCGCGAATTATACTGAGCCGGTTCCGCCGGCACTACGTGACAGGATGGAGGTCATTGAACTACCCGGTTATACCGAAGCTGAAAAATTGGCCATCGCAAAAAAATATCTCGTTCCCCGGCAGCTCAATGAGCACGGCCTAAAGACGGCGCAACTGGCCATAAAGGACGAGGCTCTGCTGGCAATAATTCGTAGCTACACACGCGAAGCGGGCGTGCGAAACCTCGAAAGGAATATCGCATCGATTTGCAGAGCTGTCGCCACCGAAATAGCAAAGGACAAAAAAAGCCGGGCAACTATCGACAAAAAGTACCTCGCCAAAATCCTGGGCCCGGCACAATTCGAATCCGAACTGGCACTGCGAACCGGCATACCCGGCGTCGCCACCGCACTGGCCTACACACCTATCGGCGGAGAGCTGCTTTTTATTGAGTCGGCATCGATGCCCGGCAAAGGAAATCTCCTTCTCACCGGGCATATCGGCGATGTGATGAAGGAAAGCGCTCAGGCGGCGTTTTCTATAGTAAAAGCAAATGCGAAAAGTCTGAAAATAGACCCGGACCAATTCAGCAAATCCGACTATCACATTCACGTGCCCGCCGGAGCTATTCCCAAAGATGGCCCAAGCGCCGGCGTGGCAATGTTCACATCGCTGGTTAGCCTGCTGCTACAGAAACCGACGCGACCCGATGTGGCTATGACCGGCGAAATAACGTTGCGGGGCCTCGTTTTGCCTATTGGCGGCCTGAAGGAAAAAATTCTCGCCGCCAAGCAAGCCGGCATAAAAATGGTCATTCTGCCTGCCCGAAACAGAAAAGACCTGCCGGAAGTACCCAAAGAAGCCAAAAAAGGCCTGAAATTCAAATTCGTCAAAAACACCGACGAGGCACTCAAAATTGCTCTCAATCCCAACTAAGGCGTAATAGCACTCCTACCTAATAAGAGAGTTCCTTTGACATTATTGTCTCAGAAGGGTATTTGCCACCTTTACCACGTCGAGCATCTCTGCAATATCGTGGACTCGGACTATTGAAACACCAGCCGATACGCACAATGCCACCGCTGCTGCCGTTCCAAATATCCGATCAGCTGGATTTTCTTTGCCAGTTATCTTGCCGATAAAACTTTTGCGGCTTGGCCCAACAAGAACCCGATAGCCTGTCTGAACAAATTTGCTGATATTCTGCAAAATCAAGAGATTGTGCTCTAACGTCTTGCCGAAGCCGATGCCGGGATCTATAAAAATCCTCTCCTTTAATATGCCGAATTGCTGCGCACGTTTGGCCTGGTTCAGCAAGAAATCCCGCACCTCGCCAACTACATCATCGTACTTTGGTTCGACTTGCATCGTTGCTGGTGTTCCTTGCATATGCATCAGTACAACCGGCAATTGCTGCATAGCTGTGAGTTCGCCGATGTGTTCATCGCTCAAAGCGGTTATATCGTTGATGATTGCCGCCCCTGCCTGCAGCGCAGCTTCAGCAACTTTATAGTCGTATGTGTCAATACTAATCGGCACACTAACTTTTTTGTGAAGCCCTTCTATCACCGGCACTACCCGCTTAATCTGCTCAGCGGTCGAGACTGGCACAGAGACGGGCCTTGTGGATTCCCCGCCAACATCAATAATTGCAGCACCCTGGGCGGCCATTTCTATCCCATGCTCGATTGCCCTATCGGTCGCAAAGAATTGGCCGCC
>Ga0172363_10001655_pt1 | contig 18025 bp, 18 predicted proteins | sample LakKivs2_kivu2a2_FD_114541 | JGI IMG/M metagenome (GOLD analysis project Ga0172363, IMG submission 114541) | Sediment microbial communities from Lake Kivu, Rwanda - Sediment s2_kivu2a2 | ecosystem: Environmental > Aquatic > Freshwater > Lake > Sediment | place: Rwanda: Western Province, Lake... | reverse complement strand
GTTTTGTCTCTCCAATACGGCCGGCCCACCTCCCGCGGCACGGCATTCGCGACGATCCGTTCCGCCTCCTCCAAGGCCCGAAACTGCTCGCCCCACGTCTGAGCCCGCCGCCACGCACTGCTGTCCGACAAGTGAATCTGCCCAATCCGCTCCAGTGCTTCTTCCACGTGCTCAAAACCCATGATCCCACTCAACCACACCACATCCTTGAGCACTCCCTCACTCCAGTGCTTCTCGCGCAGCTGCAGTTGCTGATCGAGGGGGAAAAAGACCGCTCTTGCAGCGGCCGCAGTAGTGGTAGCTCCGTTCTAGCCTCAATAGCCCTACTCGGCCTTCCACGGTAACCTCTTTCATCCCCTTGTAGCCCATCTCCTGATGGCAAGTCGGACAGATTGGTCCCGGTACAGGGCGGGTGGCTTCCTGCTCCCTGAGCACCACTTCGGCCATGCGCTCGCTCAAGCGCTGGCGCAGCTTCAGCAACACATCCTCTAACTGGGTCAGGGTGGGCATCGGTGTATTCTCATCCCACTCCAGTAGTTCCTCGATCATCACCTCTGCCTCGGCCAGCAGTTCGGCCTTGACTTGGTCACGGTTGTGTCTCATGACGGCCCTCCTCAGATGAAAATGGGGTTCCTGCAAGCCGCTATTATGCCACCGTTTTCCCCAAGACTGAAATGCACCCTGCCGGCCCCTGGGACTTGCATCCCTTCCATTCCTGTGCTATACTGACTGGCAGAGTCGGTTCGTTGCTGTTCTCTCCGCTGCCATCCCCGGCTTGGCGAAAGGAGGTGATGGCTTCGCTGACGATAGGGCGCTGTTTCCACGAATTGTCTCACTGTATGGGATGGGGCCTTCATTGAGGGAGGCCCACACACTCTAGTCTTTCCAAAAGGAGGAAAAGGTGAATCTCAAAAAGCTCAGTTTGCTGCTTTGTAGCATCATGGTGCTCACGCTCGTGCTGTCTGCCTGCGGCGGCAAGGCCGCCGCTCCTGCGGCCGGAGCGAAGTGGTGCAGCGGCGTCAAGATCGTCTTCTTCCCCGGCGGGCCGGCGGGCGGCGTCTTCGCCAACAACGTCTACAACGGCGCGAAAGTGGCCGAGGCCGACCTGGGTCCCACGGTGCAGTACGTGTTCTCGGACTGGGACCCCCAGAAGATGATCCAGCAGTTCCAGGAAGCCGCCGCGACGAAACCCGATGGCATCGCGGTGATGGGGCACCCCGGCGAGGATGCCTTCGAACCGCTCATTGACGCAGCCGAGAAGAACGGCATCATCGTCACCAGCCAGAACACGACGCTCCCCCGCGTCGAGGCAAATTACGCGGCCAATGGCTTCGGCTACGTCGGCCAGGACCTGTACGGGGCCGGCTACGCGCTGGGCGCAGAGGCCGTCAAGCGCTTTGGGCTCAAGTCGGGCGACCGGGCCATGGTCTGGGGCCTTCTCTCTCAACCCACGCGCGGGCAGCGCACGCAGGGCGTCATTGACGCGCTCGAAGAGGCTGGCCTGACGGTGGACTATCTCGAGATTGACTCCGGTACCAACGCCGATCCCCCCGCCGGTACCCCGACCTTCACCGGCTACGTGTCCTCCAATCCCGACGTCAAACTGGTCGTGACCGACCACGGCGGGCTGACCGCCACGATGGAGACCTACCTGAAGGCCGCCGGCAAGGGACCGGACGACATCTACGGCGCCGGGTTCGACATGTCGCCCGCCACGCTGGCGGCGATCCGGGGCGGCTGGACCGACCTGGTGATTGACCAGCAGCCCTGGCTGCAGGGCTACCTGCCGATCCTGCAAATCTGCCTGACCAAGATCTATGGCTTCTCCGGGCTGCACGTTGACACCGGCGGTGGCTTTGCGGACAAGAATAACATCGAATTCCTGGCCCCGCTGGTCGAGAAGGAGATCCGCTAGAGCACGTTCGCACTGCGCTCCTGAAGGTCACGTAGTATTCTGAAGGAGAGAGTGCAACAGCAGAACGACGGGGGCAAACGGCCCGCTCGCTTGTGGCATAAAGGTATGCGCTGAGCACAAGCACATCCGGTGCCGTTTGCCCTCTTGTCATGCAAGGAGAGTGGTATGGACTACATACTGGAGATGAAAGATATCTGCAAGTCGTTTGGGGAGGTGGAGGCGCTGCGCCACGTGGATTTCGCCGTCGGGGCCAACGAAATCGTCGGCCTCCTGGGCGACAACGGCGCGGGCAAGTCCACGCTGATCAAGATCATCACGGGCTACCACTATCCGGACAGCGGCGAAATCTACTTCAACGACGAGAAAATGGAGCGCCTGTCCGTCGCCAGGGCGCGGCAACTGGGCATCGAGACGGTCTACCAGGAGCGTGCGCTGGCCGACCTCCAACCGCTGTGGAGGAACATCTTCATGGGGCGAGAACTGTCGGGCCCGCTGGGCTTTCTCGACGTAAACGGGATGATGCAAGAAACCCAGAGACTGATGGTCGGCTCCATGGGCTTTACCTCGTCGGCCGTCGTGCCGGATTCCGTCGTCGGCACCTTTTCGGGCGGAGAGAAACAGGGCGTGGCAATCGTGCGCGCGCTGTACTTCGAGGCTGAGCTGATCATCCTGGACGAGCCGACCATGGGGCTGTCGCTGTCGGAGACGCGCAAACTGCTGGACTTTGTGCGCGACATCAGGAAGGCCGGCAAGGCCTGCATCTTTATTGACCACAACGTGTTCCACGTCTATTCGGTCGCCGATCGGGTGATCGTGTTGGACCGGGGGGCGGTGGCGGGCCAGTTCTCGACGAAAGACATCACGCTCGACCAACTCATGGACAAGATGTATCGGGTCGCGCAGACAGGTAGCCTGGATTGAGTAGAAGAAGGTGTCTCAATGAATTCTTGCGTTGAAGAGAGAGCGCAGCCGGGTGGGCTGGTCAGGTTTGCTCGCCGGTATGGATTGCAGATTGGCATCGTGCTCGTCGCTGTGATCGTATGGGCGTTATTTTTCATTGGGTCTCCCCAGACGTTTTCGTCGTTCCCCATCTACTCGGCATTCATGTCCACGACGCCCCTCTTTGCCATGATGGCGCTGCCGTTGACGTTGGTGATCATCGCGGCCGAGATTGACCTGTCGTTTCCGTCGGTGATGGCGTTCGGCATGACGGCATTTACCCTCATCCTGGCGGCGACGAACAGCCTGACGCTGGCGTTTGTGGGGTGTCTGCTGGCGGGGCTGCTGGCCGGGGTGGTCAATGGGCTCCTCGTTGTCAGGATAGGCATCCCATCGCTCGTCGCCACGATCGGCACGCAGTACTTCTGGCGCGGCGTGGTCCTCGTGATCACGGGAGGCAATGGCAGGTCGCTCGTCCCGACCCAGGGGTCGCTGCTGTACAACGCGCTGGTGGGCCGGCTGGCGGGACGCATCCCGGCCCAGATGCTCTGGACGATCATCGTGGCGGGCATTGTGTGGCTGTTCTTGAACCGCCACAAGTTCGGCGCGCACGTGTATCTGATCGGCGACAACGTAGAGAGCGCCAAACTGATGGGCGTCAACGCGGCGCGCACCAAGTTGCTCGTCTTTGCCATCATGGGGATGGCGGCGGCGTTCGCGGGGCTCGTCGTCAGCCTGGAGGTGTTGTACTTTTGGCCCACGATGGGTGAATGGTACCTGCTGAGCACGCTGTCGTCCGTGTTCCTGGGCGGCACCTCGGTGTTCGGCGGCACGGGCACCATCTTCGGCACATTCGTCGCCTCGTTCATCATCGGTGCGATCAATGGCGGCATCGTCGCGGCCGGCCTGGCCGGCTTCTGGACACAACTGATCTACGGGCTGATCATCGTCGCCTCCGTCTCCATGCACGCCATCCTGAGAAGAAGACTCGCTTAGAAATTGGACGCAGATGAACGCGGATTTTCGCAGATAAGAAAAAAAATCCGCGTTCATCCGCGTTCATCCGCGTCCGATGAATCAGAAGGAGGCTGCGCTATGAAGCATCGAGAGCGGGTGCTCACGGCGCTCCATCACGAGCGACCCGACCGGTGCCCGATGCAGATCAGTTTTACGCCCGAGTTCGCCTCCCGGCTCAAGCACGACCTGGGCCTGACCGACGCCGACCTCCACAACCCCCACGGCGGCGGCAACACCTACGCGCTGGAGCGGGCGATAGGCGAGGACATGATCCTGACGTCGGTCGGGTGGGCCAACTCGTATTATGCCACCGAGACGTACAGCCAGGACGGCGTGACCTACACCGACGAATGGGGCGTGACGTGGCAGAACGTCGCGTACGAAACCAGGTTCGGCACCGGGCACTACACCGAGATGGTCGGCCATCCGCTGGCCGACGACGCGGCGATAGACTCGTATCGGCCGCCCAATCCCCACCGGCTCGAGCTGTACGCCGAAGCAGAGCGGGCGATCCGGGAGTTCAAGGACGAATACTGGATGGTGGGGGTGACGGTCACGACGATCTTCGAGACGGCCTGGGCGCTCAGGGGCTACGAGAAGACGTTGGTGGACCTGGTGACGAACCCGGACCTGGTCGAGCGACTGTTCGACATCCCGTTTCACTATCACCTGGCGGCGGCCAAGAGGTTGGTGGAAATGGGCGTGGACATGATCTGGATCGGAGACGACGTAGGGGCGCAGGACAGGATGCTCATTTCGCCCGCCACCTGGCGCCGCTTCTTCAAGCCCCGCCTGGCAACGTTTATCTCCACGCTGAAGCGCATCAACCCAGTCGTCAAAGTGGCCTACCATTCGGACGGCGCAATTTTCCCGATCGTCCCGGACCTGATCGAAATCGGCCTGGACGTGCTGAACCCGATTCAGCCCCGCTGCATGGATCCCGAAAAGATAAAGCGGGAGTACGGCGATCGCTTGTGTTTCTGGGGCTCGATTGACGAGCAGCATACGCTGCCCTTCGGGACGCCGGCCGACGTCCAAAGGGAAGTGCGCACGCGCCTGCAAACGCTGGGCCAGGACGGCGGGCTGATCATCGGCCCCACCCACCACGTCCAGCTCGACACGCCGCTCGAAAACTTCTGGGCCATGGTCAACGCGATCACGCAGACGCCTTACAGCACCCTTGTCAACGGATAAACGGATGACAACGGATAAACGGATTGTGACGGATTGTCTAAAAATCCGTGTGAATCCGTCCGATCCGCGTTCATCCGCGTTAATCTGCATCCAATAAGGGGGGACGATGAACGCTCGGGAACGGGTTATGTCAGCGCTGAATCACCGGGAGCCAGATCACATTCCGATTGACCTGGGGGCGACGATCTGCTCTTCCATCCACCGCCAGGCCTACGTCGCGCTCAAGCAGTACCTGGGGATGGAGGTCGAAGAGTTCCGCCTGGCGGACTATATCCAGCAACTGCCGTACCTGGACGAGGCGCTCCTGGAGCGCTTTGGCGTGGACTTTCGGATGGTGCAGTTGCCCGCCGCCACGACGCCGGACGTGCGCATCTTCGAAGAAGGCGACTATTACGCCTTCATGGACCGCTGGGGCTCCAAATTGCACATGCCCAAAGATGGGGGGCTGTACTTTGACTGGGTAGAGTTCCCCATCCAGGAACCCACGTTGGAGGCGCTCGACCGCTACGCCTGGCCGCGCCTCGACCCGCCGGAAACCCTGGCCCAACTGCGCCGCGAGGCCGAGTACCTCTACAAGCACACCGATTACGCGCTGGTGGGCAACGCCATCATCGGCGGCGGCATCTTCGAGCAGCCCGCCCGCGTCATGGGGCTGGAGAATTTCTTCATGGCGCTGGTCAGCGAGCCCAGGTTCGCCGACCGGCTGATGGAGCGGATCACCGACATCTACGTCGAGTCGTGCAACAATTACCTGGATCAGTTGGGCGAATACATCCAGGTGTTCACGTACTGGGACGACCTGTGCGGCCAGGACGGCTGGCTCATCTCGCCCGACCTGTACCGCAAGATGATCAAGCCCAAGCAGCGCCGCTTGCTCGAGGCGATCCGGAAAAAGACGGACGTCAAGGTGTACTATCACAGTTGCGGGGCGGTGTACGACCTGCTCCCGGACCTGATCGAGCTGGGCTTCGACGCCATCAACCCGGTGCAGGTCTCGGCGCGCGGGATGGACACGCGGCGGCTGAAGCAAGAGTACGGCCAGGACATCACCTTCTGGGGCGGCGGGGTAGACACCCAATCCGTGCTGCCGTTCGGCACGCCCCAAGAGGTGGCCGACGAGGTCAAGCGGCGCATTGACGACCTGGCCCCCGGCGGCGGGTTTATCTTCGCCGCCGTCCACAACATCCAGGCCTTCGTGCCGCCTGAGAACATCGTCACGGCGTTCGAGACGGCGCTGGAATATGGAAGGTGAAACGTGAAACGTGGTCCGTGTTTCGTGTTTCGTGTTTCGTGTCACGCAACACGTAACACGTAACACGTGACAGCGGGAGGGGGGAGTGACGAAACGAGAGGTTGTCCGGCTGGTGTTGGAGGGGCAGCGCCCGCCCTACGTGCCGTGGAACGTTGGGCTGACGCAAGAGGCGCGCGCCAAACTCCAGCAGCACTTTGGCCAGGCCGACCTGGAAGACGTGTTGCAGAACCACCTGCTGGGGCTGGGGAGTGACATCGGGTTCTTCACCGACCTGGGCCACGAGCGCGTGCAGGACGTCTTTGGGGTCGTGTGGGACCGCACGATTGACAAGGACATCGGCAACGTGGAAGGGTGTGTCCTGCCAGAGCCGACGCTCAAAGGTTACACTTTCCCCGACCCTGTGGACCCCCGCTTCTTTGCCGGCATCCCGGAGCGCATTGCGAAATTCGGCGACCGCTGGCGCGTGTTTCAGATCGGCTTCTCGCTTTGGGAGCGGGCCTGGACGCTGCGCGGCTGGCAGAACCTGATGATGGATTTCTACGACCACCCCGATTTCGTCAGCGACCTGCTGAACACGATTGCGGACTATAACGTGGCCCAGGTCAAAGAAGCGCTGAAGTACGAGATTGACGCGCTCTACTTTGGCGACGACTGGGGCATGCAGCGCGGCCTGCAGATGGGGCCGGCCATGTGGCACAAATTCATCCGTCCCGTGTTGAAACGCACGTACGGCGTCGTGCGGCAGGCCGGCAAGTTCGTGATGATCCATTCCTGCGGCGACGTGGACGAGCTGTTCGACGACTTGATCGAGATCGGCGTGAACTGCTTCAACCCGTTCCAGCCGGAAGTGATGGACGTGACCGCGCTGCTCGGGCGCTACCGCGGTCGCCTGGCCTTTCACGGTGGGCTTTCCACGCAACGGACGCTGCCTTATGGTTCAACTGACGACGTCCGCCGGGAGACGGCGCGTCTGCTGGAGCTGGGGCGCGACGGCGGGTACATCTTCGCCCCGGCCCACGACGTGGAGGGGGACGTGCCGCTGGAGAACATGCTGGCGTTCATCGAGGTCGTCCAGCAGCAGCCGGGATACGTGGCCGGGGAATAGGCCCAGATTTACTTTCTCCCGACGTACATCCCGTATCCGAAATACTCGTCAAGGTTCTCGGGCGCGACCCCACTCCCGCGTACTTCCTTTACGAAGCTCCTGTAGGCTGGACTTGTCGCATACAGGGACAACATTCTCCAAAAAACACCCAACATGCCTCCACAACCATAGCGCCGGGATATTTCTTTGGCCTCGTTGCGCACGCTGATGGCATAGGGTCTCACGACTATTTCTCTCAACCCGGCGCCCTCCAACAATGCGATCCAACCATCAGAAGTCAGAGGTTCCACGTTAGCACCCAAATCCTGGGAGGCCCATGCGACCAATTCCGGCGGAGGCGGTACCTTTAGCCAGGTGGACTCATTAAGCCCGACGTATCCGCCCGGCTTTGTCACCCGCGCATACTCGTTGAGCGCTCTCTGCTTGTCTTCTGGAAAGGCGGTAACGGACTCGGTAATGACTGCATCGAAAAGGTTGTCCTCGAAAGGGAGGTCCTGGGCATCTGCCACCCTGAATTCAACCCTATCCGCGAGCCCCTCTCTCTGCGCCCTTTCCCTGGACCTCTCGATCATCCGTTCAGAAATGTCTACACCGACCACGCGGCAGCCATACCTTCTGGCGATGAAGCAAGGCGTCACCCCAACGCCGCAGCCGACGTCCAGGACGTATTTGCCTGCGCCGACGTGGCATAACTCGACGAGCTCTTCCGTGGCCCCGACGCCTCCCAGGTGCTTCGTGAGGCCCACCTCGGCCGCAAAATCGAAGAAACCTTGTCTGTGCTCCATTTGTCCACCTCTCCTTCATCCCGCTGTCTTTCCAAGCCGGTAGATAGCGACCTTATCATCCTCATCCATCTTGATCTGCTTGATGCGCGCAAAATCATAGCTCATCTGTGTGACCAACGCCACGGCTTTCTCGTCTTTGAGCAGGGCATCGGGACGCTGGCTTTCCATGGCTCGAATGTAGAGCGTAATGAGCAACGTTTCAGCCACGCCGCTCAGGCTTAGATCAGTAATTTCGGACATGTGCATCCTCCTGAAGCGAGTCATTTGGCCGCCAGGCGAGGCGTGACCATGGCGGGGCGGGCCGCACCTTCCGCAACCTCGACGTAGAGCCGGTAAGCGTCGCCCACCGTCTGCACCTCCCAGGCAGCTTCCATGGGAATGTAGACGCCCACGTCCTCGAGCCGCAGCATCATCTCGACGAGCTGGATGGAGTCTGCCGACAGGTCCTCAACGAAAGAGGCGTCCGGCGTCACCCGCGCTACGTCTACCTCCAGTTCTTGCGCCACGAGGCGGCGGAATTCGTTCAAGGTGATTCCCACGGTGACCCTCCATAGGCGTTAGTGGTATAACCTAGTCGTTAGTTTTACAACTACGCCAGCATTATAACACGAATCCTGATTTTTGTCATTGGACAAATGTCCAATCATGTAGGACAAGATGCCATCTTGTCCAGTCGGGGTGGTCCAGCAGCAGCCTGGGTACGTGATCGGGGAATAACGTACATCAAGAGGTAGAATGAACTCAGAGCGTGCAACCGGCCCAAGACAGCCAGTAACGCCTGGGCCATTGGAGTAACGGCCTCCCAATGTGGTGTGGCTAATGGGGCCATACGCCCCTGAACACACTCCCCAGCGTGAGGAGCAGCGAGGAGACCAGCATATAGAGCGACGCAAATCTGAACAGCAACCCATCGCGGCGTTCGGTCGGAGCAGCTACTTGGAGCGCCGAGAAACCACACAGCCCCACGCTCAGCCCCAGGAGCGCCACCTGCGCCAGCGGATGCACCCGCAACAGCAACGTGCACGCCGCCAGAACCAGCGTGTTCAGCACGTTGGCCGCGCCAATAAACAGCCGCGTCGCCCGGGCGCCATAGACATTGGGCCACACCGGCACGCCCGCCCGCCGGTAATCGCCGGCGTAGCGCAGCGCCAGCGTCAAGACGTGAGACGGAATCCACAGCAGGACTGACCCGCAGAGCAGGAGCCCAACCAGGTCCACCCGTCCCAGCGCCAACACGCGCCCGGCCAACACCGGCATCCCGCCGGCCACCCCACCGAAGACGATCGAGAGCGGCGTGCGCCGCTTGAGCCAGGCCGTGTAGACCAGCAGGTCGAAGACAAATCCCAGCGCGACCAGCGCTCCAAAGCGCGGGGCCAGCCCGAACGATAGCGCCAGCCCGGCCGCCGACAGCGCTGTCCCGAAGGCCAGCGCCTCCCAGGGCTGGACGCGCCCGGCCGGCAACGGCCGCCCGGCCGTGCGCCCCATGCGGGCGTCAATGTCGCGGTCCATCACCATGTTGAGCGCCGTGCACCCGCTGATCGAAAGCAGCAGCCCGCCCGCCATGCACACCGCCCCGAGCGGGTCGAAGGGCAAGCCCCGCGTGAGCGTGTACGCGCACAGGCCGGTAGTCACGAGCAGCGCCGTCTGCCGGCTCTTGGTCAGTGCCCAGAAATGCCCCATCCGCGCCATATAATCCACCACTCCTCCAGGGACTCGATGGGCACTCTGTTATGTTCAACAATAACGTGCGGATGCAATATGCCTGCCGCATCAATATCGGCTTGCAGCCCTATCGTAATCTGTAGCGCCAGCATCGTAGGTGCCAGGCGCATTAAACTGTTCCAGTTCTCTGGTGTCTGTCATCGGGTTCTCCAGTTCCTCCCGCCGGCCGTCTTGAGCGCTTCGACCCGCCCGGTGAACAGCGCGTTGCGCTGGAAGGGGATGCGGAAGCCGGGCGGCAGCGGGCCGGGATCGGGCAACACCTCGGGGTCAGGTAGCGGCGGTGGAGCGTAGGTGGACACAAGCAGCGAACGCAGCCGGGCGGGGGACAGCGTGACGTGGAGCTGCTCGGACGGTGTCCGAGTTCTGGAGATACTGCCCGCCCTTATTCGTAGGGGGCGAGGGAGTTGTACATAGAGTGTCCCTTTCATCACCACGCCGCCGGTTTCGAAAAACTGCCGCGCTTGTCTCTCAGAGTTGTCGGAAATTGGCTTTTTGCCAACACCCCTGACCGTATCTGCTTGATGAACGCGATGTGCGGCAACAGCGCATGGCTGGGATGCTTCTGTGGATTGAGCAGGCCTACCGGCTTTTTGAATTCCTGGGTCACTACCTGAATCGGCGCAAGCAGGTCTGAATCGTTGGAGACGATGACTGCAATCTCATAGTCGCCGTGGTAACCGTCTACCAACAAGTGAGTTGCCAGGTTGACGTCGGAGCCTTTCTCTTCGGTCTTGGTCACCTTGACGTAACCATTCGCCGGCGGCGCCAGCGGCATCATCACGTCGTGCGTCAGAAAGTGGCCCAGGATGATGGCGAGATTGGGAATCGTGCGCAGGGCACGCAGGTAGGTCTGCTGACGGGTAGGTTGATCCGGGTCCTGGGGGCGGGGATTGATCAGGGCGGTGAAGTATTTGATCTGGTTGATCTGATCGTGCGGCAGCAACAGCCGGCACATGGCAGCGATGTCCAACCAGCGGTACGGCGTGCCTTTGACAGCGCCATAGTATAGGTTGAAGCCATCCACGTAGACGTTTGCTTTCATGTTCCGTATAACACGGAAGCCGCCTTCCGGCGGCTTCGTACCCTTTCGCCGAAGCTACTCGGGGGAGTATGATTTATTATACCCGAACAGACACAATTTGTCAACGACATTGATCGGGCGGGGAGCATCTTATGCAACCTTGTCCACGGGCGCAGTCGGAGGCCGGCCCGAGCGGCGCAGGGTACGAGAGGGTCTCCAGAACGTGGGCACGTGTTCGTTTGGGCAGCCGCTGCTCACCCATGCTCAATTCTCACTCATCCACGACACCGCCCGCCTGCCGCATGATAGAACTCCTTAATGGCTAAGAGTGGGGTGCTCCCGCTTGCCTCCCAGTGAGCAATACTATGGCAGTGATTGCTGTGGGTTAATGCTCCGACGACCATGGCTATGTGGCTTGGGGCAGTGGGTCTCACGCTCAAACCCTGACGGCGGGCGGGCTTGTGCCACAATTTGCGACACCAGGGCACTCCCACCGTGCTGGCCGCTGCCTCAGGCTGATCAGAGACGTGAAGCTGTTTTCATTGCATTGTGCTTATAGTATAGCGCAAGTTTGCGCGGAAGTCAACACTTGCGGCCCCCTTTTTGCATGGGCCGCACCGGCCTGGAAGAGCCAATGATGGGAGGCGTTCCTGCCCCACGCCGCCTGTTCTACGGCGGCGCGGCCCATCGCAGCGGGCCGCAACCAGGCGCAACCTGACAGGTCGGCATCACGCAGCACTTGACGCAACAACCCTGGTTTGACGGTCTTGTGGTCAGACACAGTTATGGGAAGATGATTCGGGTTGGTTTCGTCACGGAGACGGTTGAGTAACATTTCACGTGAGTCAACGAATACCCATGCCCATTCTGTGCTATGATACGGTCGTTGAGTTGGGGGTCGGCCGTGCGGCAGAACCTGGCGCTATCGGCGCTGGTCATCAGCGGGCCCGTCGTCGCGGCAGTGGCAGGCACCCTTACACTGTCGCTGTTTCATTATCAGGGATGAGGCCCGGCGTACTCTACCCAGACAACGTTGCGCCCCCTGTCAACCCAGTACCAGACCCGGTCACTGTAGTTGACGTCATACTGGAGGAGACCTTTGAGTTTGCCTTTCAGTTTCTTAACCTTGCCGGGCACCCTCCGTTCAGGGGTGGTCCGGAGGAACCGCAGCGCCTCGGCTGCTCCCTGGGGATCGCGGACACAGATGTCCTGCCAGCCTTTCCTGGCTCTCTTCCGTAGCCGCACCTCGTGTTCAGACGGCATTGAGGGTTTCAATAGGGGCGTACTCTTCCGGCCGGCCACGGGTGCGCCAGGCTTCCAGCAGTTCAGGATTGCGGTGAGCCTCGGCCGTGGCCTGCCAGTCTTCCAGGAGTTCCTCGAGTTGTACCCACTCTCCTGTGGTGAAGCAGCGAGCAAAGAGGTCAACGAACTCGCGCAGGAATTCCTGCTGCTCCTCGCCGTCTAAATCCTGCAGCCAGGGAAAAACGGCGCTCTCAGCCGGTGCTCGCCCCAGTGTGATGACCTCGCGCAGGAACTGGGCCGCAGTTCTGGCGTGGGCGGCGGCCTCGGCTGTCTCGGCCACCCTTTGGCGGGGAGCCAGCACCAGGTCGGCGACCTTGCCCTGGACGATGGTCACGCCGCCCGTCTCCCGGGCCCGGTTGAACCAGTAGCGTTGTCTCTTTTTCAGATCGGTTGCCAGCACGATCTCGTCGCTGAACACTGTCTTTATCATTGCCTGTTTCCTGCTAAAGAGTATATACCTTGGAAGGTACTTTGTCAAGTACCTCATTTTCGGGTGTCTCAATCTTTTTACTCACTCCTGTTTCTCATCTCTGTGCTGGCGCCTCAGGACACGAGCCTTCCAATCTTCATACTCTGCCACAACCAATGCCTGCCCACCCTGTTCGATCTCAGCCACAGCCAGCAGGCCGCCCGGCAGGGCCATGAACGTGGTCGGCAATGTCTCCCCATCTACCGCGTTCCAGGCAGACCGCTTGAGAAACACCACTGGCGATCGCGCAAATCGTGCGTGCGGCGCGGCCCTCCCGACGCGAAGGCTCACCGGCGCCAGCCCGCACCGGCGTAAACAGCCAGTGGTAGGCTCAGCCCTTCCAGCGCCGCCTGTTCTACGAAGGTCATCGTCAGCAGGGCGAAGAGGACATTGACGAGTAAAGCCAGGCCCGCAGCGGGCAGAGCCCTCAGTCCAAGAATCCTCCGCAAGCCTACCGCTTCGATCCAGGCCTCCCACAACTGGAAAACACTGTGGCTGATGGCCATTACGGCCATCTGGAACGAGTTCGAAACGATCATGGTCCAATCCCACAGCCACACCACCGGCATAGGGATGAGCATGCCCATACCGACGATGTTCAGAACCTGGTCAAAGTCGCTCTTCTGTGCAGCCAGGCGCAGGACGACGTGGACGACGGCGCTCATCAAAAGCCACACCGCCAAACCGAACAGGGACAGAAAGAAGAACTAGGCCGTGTAATACCTCACCGTCCGCAGAAAGGTCAGATAGGATGGCTCGAACGGCTTGCGGCCCAGCAGGAGCCCCAACACCCCTGAAGTAAGCGAAGTACCGGCAAAGCGGATCAACACCGCCCAGAAGCCCCACAGTGGCGCTGGCCTGGACTTGAGCGCATCAAAGGATCGGACGGGGCTAACGATGGCTGTGAACCAGGTTCTCAGGAAACTCATCGTGACCTCCTCAAGACCGGGCGTCCAATGGAACGTGCCCGTGGACTTTCCGCCCATCCTGCGCATCCGTGTTCTCTCCCCCCCCACCCCACGCCCTGCCGCCTCACCCCGTCCCGACGCCCGTGTCACCCCCTTCCAGCGCCGCCAGCAGCACGCGCACCCGCTCTGCGTTGGGGTCCTCGATGGCCTGGTAGATCTCCAGCGCTTGCTCCCACAGTGCGCGGGCACGGGCCGGGTCCCCGAGATCCGCGTAGGCCAGCCCCAGGTTGCTCAGGTCGTTCCCCTCCCCGCGCCGGTCCCCGATCTCGCGCCGAATCGCCAGCGCTTGCTCGTAGTACTCGATCGCCCGCCGCACCTCCTCCAGCCCGCGGTAGGCATTCCCCAGGTTGCCCAGTTGGTTCCCCTCGATGCGCCGGTCCCCGATCTCGCGGGCAATCTTCAGCGCCTGCTCGTAGTACTCGATCGCCCGCCGGGCATCCCCCAGATGGGCGTAGGCCAGCCCCAGGTTGCCCAGGTCATTCCCCTCCCCGCGCCGGTCCCCGATCTCGCGGTCAATCTCCAGCGCCTGCTCGTGGTACTCGATCGCCCGCCGCACCTCCCCCAGGTCCGCGTAGGCCAGCCCCAGGTTGCCCAGCCGCGCCCCCTCCCCGCGCCGGTCACCGATCTCGCGGGCCACTGTGAGCGCCTGCTCGTAGTACTCGATCGCCCGCCGCACCTCCCCCAGGTTCTCGTAGGCAATCCCCAGGTTGCTCAGGTGCACCCCCTCCCCGTGCCGGTCCCCGATCTCGCGGGCCATCTTCAGCGCTTGCTCGTGGTACTCGATCGCCCGCCGCACTTCCCCCAGGGCGGCGTAGGCAACCCCCATGTTGCCCAGGTGCACCCCCTCCGCGCCCTGCTCCCCCACCTCGCGGGCGGCCGCCACTGCCGTTTCCAGGATCGGGATCTTGTCCCTGGGCGGCAAGCGCAAGTCCAACACGTACACCACCCGACCGGGAAAGGCGCTCGTCCACTGCGCCGCCGCTTCATCCCCCCGCTCCCACATCCGCCCATACGCCGCCCGCAGGTGCGGCCACGCCCCGTCGAACTGCCGCAGCCCCTCCAGAACGTGTCCCCCGCCCTGAAGGTACAGGTCGTCGGCCCTGTTCCCCACCTCCACGTAGTACGCCGCGTGGCGCATCGCCGCCTCCCCCAGCCGCTCCCGCTCCCCCTCCACGTCCCGCTCCCCGCCCCCGTAGCCGAACGCATCCTCCGCCACCAGCCGCATCAGGTCGTGCAGCCGGTATAGCCCACCCTCCCGCTCGTACAGCACCAGGCTGCGCGCCGCCAAGTCGCTCAGCCCATCGCGCGCCTGCCCCTCCTCCACCCCCCACACCGCCGCCGCCGCTGCCCGCTCGAACGGCGCAGGAAACACCGACAGCATCTGCCAGCGCGCCGCCAGGTCCGGCTGCTCCCGCACCAGTTGCGCCGCGCTCAGCCCCAGCGCCGCCCCCACGTCCAGGTCCTCGTGCTTCAGCCGCGCCAGCCGCTCCCGCTCGTCCGCCAACGCCTGGGCGTACTCTGCCGCGCTCCAGTCCGGGTGCACCACCAGAAAGTCTCCCGCCACCCGCAGCGCCAGCGGCAGCCGTCCGCACAACCCCGCAATCGCGCCCAGCTCCTCCCCCGTCGCCCGCCCCTGCCCCACGATCGCCCGCAGCAGTGCGCACGCCTCCTCCATCGGCAAGGCGTCCAGGTCGAAATGCTGTAGCCCCGGCAGCGAGATATTGCGCCGCGAGGTCACCACCAGCCCACACCCGGCCGGAACCACCAGCGGCCGCACCTGCGCCGAGTCGGCCGCGTTGTCCAACAGGAGCAGCGCCTGTCGCCCGGCCAGCGTGCTCCGGTAGAGCGCGGCTACCTCAGCGGGGTCCTCCAGTAGCCGCAGCTCGGGCTGAAAAGCGTGGAGCACCCGCCCCATCGCCTCGACCGGCGTGAGTGGCCGCTCGGAGGTGCCCCCCATCTCCACCACGATCTGCCCGTCGGGGTAGCGCTCGAGCACCTGGTGCGCCACGTGCACGGCCAGCGCCGTCTTGCCCACGCCCCCCATCCCCCCGATGGCCGAGATCGTCGCCCCGGCTGCTCCCTCACCTAGCAGCGCCAGCAGTTCGCGCACTTCGTCCTCCCGCCCGGTAAAGTCCGCCAGGTCGGCTGGCAGTTGGCAGGGGCGAGGAGGGTAGGCAGGCCCGAGCAGGGCACGCAGTTGGTCGGGGGACAGTGTGACGTGGAGTTCCTTCGCATGGATAGTGTAGTCACCATCCGACAACTTGACCACGTTGACGACGTTGTGGTCCCCAACCACGTTGCCGTCGCCGGTGATGACGGTGGACCCAATCAGCGCGGCCAGTCGGGCGGCGAGCGTACGGTCCTCCGCCAGGAGCCGCTTCAAGCGCTCAAGCAGTTCGGTCGTGTCTTCGCGCGTCAAGCCCTATCCCTCCCCGCACACCCCAGGCCCCGCTCAGTTCCCACTCACCCACAGCCCCGCCAGTAGCAGACAGGCTAGTGCCCACTCAAGCGGGCCATTGCTGAGTCTTGCCAGCCCATTTGGTCATTCCCAGTGAAACTGTCGAGGTTCCAGAGTTAGTCGAAGAACTGTCAGAGTTCCAAAGCTAATCGAAGAGATCCTTAGGCAATGGCGGGCAATTCCGAATTGTGTACTCGACCTGCTTAGCTTCTCCAGGGAGTATCCCAAAGGAAGGACTCCAACATTGCAGCAACACTCCATCACGCCTTCTATAGGTAAATTGAAAGAAATATGTCCCACCTGCAAGGCGATCCCATCTGACTGAATTACCCATGATACTAGAGTACACACTACCCATAGGGTACTCGTAGTTCTCATGCATCCCTCTGAACAGTTCGACCAGATGATCTGGCGCCATTGTCGGGAGGAAATCCTTTACGATCCCGTCTTCGTCTTCGTACTGAATCTCCGCACTAAGTGTGCTGCCAGTAACAGGATGAACCGTTACATCCAGCACATGTACGTCGCCAGTTATCTCACTGTTCTCGATCCAGTATTCGCTTTCCTCATACGTCTCTCCATATTGACGACCACCAAGGAATTTGACTTCATAGTGTCCCCCTGGCACTCTTAGGAGCCCATAGAAGGAGTAGAATCCTGTTTCATCTGTGTATACATACGAGCGCCGAAGCAGACCAATGCTGCCCGCCGCTTCCTCTCCACAGACCCAGAGGTCGACACGTACATAGGGAGCGCTGTTGCCAGAGCTGTCACTTACAGATCCTTGAATGGACAGATTACCCCCCATGCCTGTATCTACTTCTCCGGCTGGCCGCGGTGGAAGTGTTGGTATTGGTGTGTTGGTTGGCCCTGGGGTATTCGTCGGCTTTGGAGTGTTGGTGGGTGTCGGTGTATCTGTTGGCTCTGGAGTCTTAGTAGGCGGCGGAGTCTTAGCCGCCGCTGGTGCGTGTGTTGGCTCCGCCGTGGCGGTTGGCTCCAACGTTGGTGAGGCCATTGTGCCGCACGCCGATGTCACCAGCGCGAGCGCCAACGTAGTCAGTGCCAGCAACCGAATTCGCCTCTTGACCTGTTCACCAAACATCGCTGACCTCCTTCCTTCCATTTCACAGAGATAAATACCCGCCTCAACCTGAACGGCGAGCGGGCTTTTACTACCTCAATCCTTATCTCTTCAGTGCTCTTGCCACCTCAGCCAACTGCATGCAGATATACATGCTGCGACTGTGGGCAGATGTCCGGCAACGACAGGCCAGAGGGATGAAGCAAACCGTGCAATTGCAATCGATCACCCTGACTCTGGCTCGCCACTGCTGGCCTGCTGAGATTCTCAATGTGCTGTTCTAATTCCTCAATAGTAAGTGCAGCCCCCACAATGCTCCGCAGTCGCCGCTTATGGGCCGCCAGGAGCAAGCGCGCCAACAGGCGCTCGAAGGGGCCTGGCGGCTCGATGATGGCAAGGTGCTGTCAACGGATTCAGCCCGTGAGTACACAGGGGAGCGGATTGAACGGATTGAACCTCGCGCGAGGGGCCGAATCCGTTCAATCCGTTCCAGAAATTCGTTGACAGCGTGCTGGTTGACAGTCCCTCGACCCATTTGGAACACGCCCACAACCGATCGTTAAGAAACCAGGTTTTTCGGAAAAAACCTGGTTTCTTCTGTCCCATTATGAGCGCCCTTCTTCATAAGCCCAGGGTGTACTGTAATGCCACATCCACATTCGTCATCGGCAAAATCCCAATTACACGGTCAATCGCGGCTTCGGTGACTGTGGCAAGGTTGTCTGTCATCACTACTGAATCTGTCAGCAGACCTGACTGTCGTCCTTCTGGTGTGGACAGGATAACAACGACTCGGC
>Ga0172363_10001654_pt1 | contig 18039 bp, 24 predicted proteins | sample LakKivs2_kivu2a2_FD_114541 | JGI IMG/M metagenome (GOLD analysis project Ga0172363, IMG submission 114541) | Sediment microbial communities from Lake Kivu, Rwanda - Sediment s2_kivu2a2 | ecosystem: Environmental > Aquatic > Freshwater > Lake > Sediment | place: Rwanda: Western Province, Lake... | reverse complement strand
CTGGAACTGAAGTGGAAACAACAGCAACGGCAGCAATAATTGAACGGGTAATCATAAGTTTTTTGTTTTGTACTAAACGACATTTAGATTATTAAGAATTACAACAGAATTCTTAAGTACCTATTTAGTATAATGCATATCTTTTACTGTGTCAAGAGTTTTGTTGAGCAGCAGAATTTTCGGTTATTCGACCAAGGTACGGATCATAATTCATATAATCTTTAATATCAATTTGTGCTCCATTCTGCTCCCAGAATTGTGATTGTGCTTGATAGTTTCCTTTATGAAAGGCATCTACGTGCTCTGGATGAATACTCGATCCCAGTTCAGTTCTGTAAAGAAGAAGAGGAATAGAATATGTATTGCCGGAATTATAAATTAAATCATCTGCAACTGGACGTGGTTTGCATCCATTATCTAATTTATATTTTTCGCCCCTACAATGAAATCTAATTAATTTTTCTGCATGATACCTATTAATTACATAACACGCAGTAGAAAAATCATTTACAAATCTTTTATGAAGTTTAACGTGAATATCTCCAGTACAAATGATGGCAATCTGCACAACATCCCAATCATAAGGAAAATGTGCATAAAAATCGTTCCAAGTAAAATTCCAATACTTAACTAAATCTAAACTACAATCATCTTCCATTATGATTGCATAAGGACTATCCGAAGTTTTAAGATAATGCTTTAATGCCTTTAAATGAGATGTTGTACATCCAAGTTCCCCAGACGACATCATCTCGGGATAACGTCCGACAATAATATCACTCAAATCATCTTCTCTGCCATCATATGCAGAAATACGTTCGTAATTTTCAATTTCCCAATATTTAAATTGGGTTTCCATATATTCTTTACGTTCTGGTTGTTTGTCCAGATTTAAGTAATAAATTGGACCAATTCCGGTTAACTTAAAAGTAGATTTATTTTTTTCCAATAATTCATTCATAACTCAACCCAAAATACTTCCTCACAAGGAATTCCAAAAATAATTCTATTGTCGGATTGGGATTTTACATAATCCTCGACAACATATACTTTATATCCACAGTTTAAGAGATCTAGACATAAACGATATTGTTGGCTTTCTGTAAGAATATCTGTTCCTTCTTTATAAGAAATATAGTGAAAACAGAAAGGAAGATTTTTTTTATTTTTCCTTATAAAATGTTCCAATAAGAACTTTGCGTGTTCATTATTGAAACTATCAGTGGTTGCTCCAAGATTATATTCCAATCCAAGTTTTTTTGCATATACTGCAAAAGAACGATTATCTCTCGGTAAACACGGGCCACCAAACCCATAACCGTATTTTAAATATTTTGATCCAACTCTAGTATCATCACCAATTGCAGTAAGAACGTCTCGAATTTCATTTTCCAATCCAGCAAGAGTCATTACTTCACCAACCATATTTGCATAACTGATTTTAGTGGTTAAGTAACAATTAACTGCAAGTTTCACCAATTCGGCAGCAGTTGTTGACATAATACTAACTTTGGGAGTGGTTTCTTGAATTTTTACATAAAGTTCACACAGTTCATCATAAACTTCCCCTCTTTTGCCACCAATCAAAACCATATCAGCTCTTCTCAAATCTTTAATAATAGATCCTTGAGCAATAAATTCTGGGTTATAGAAAACGTCCCATTCATACTTTTGCAACTTTTCTTGGAATTGAGCACAATCTCCAGGATTAGTTGTACATCCAACAACAAATGACTTATTCTTTACGCCAGAATTAATAATATCATTCACTACTTCCCAAACAGCAGAAACATCGTAATCTCCAGAAGGAAGAGATGGTGTTGCTACCAAAGTGTAAATAATATCACATTCTTGAATAACTTCAAGATTACTTACAGTTGCTGTTAAATTATTTGATTTTGATAGTAATTCTTGAACTTCTGGTTCATTAGTTACAATTATCTTTTGATTTAAATCTTGAACATAAGTTTCACGAATATCTGATACTAATACATTGTACCCAGATTGTTCGCATAAAAGGGCAAAGCAAATACCCAATCTGCCTGCCCCAATAATTCCGATTTTCATAGTTTAAACGTAGGAATAGGTGTCATTTTGTGTTTGTTTTGTTGGTTGAACTTTTCAAGAATTTCAACCGCAGTGCCAGTTCCATACTCCATTGCTTCTTCAAGTTCAACATATGAAGCACCAATTTGGGTTTCATCTGTGCGGCTGTCTTCCCAGAGTCCATCAGTAGGAGGTGCATCAATAATACGTTGATCTACTCCAAGATGTCTTCCAAGTTCCCATACTTCAGTTTTATAAAGATCAGCAATAGGAGCAATATCAACTCCACCGTCACCATATTTAGTATAAAATCCTACACCATAATCTTCAACTTTATTACCAGTACCAACAACGATACCACCGACAGTTCCTGCAACTTGATAAAGTGTTACCATACGAATACGTGATTTTGTATTTGCATTTGCCAGATTATTTGATGTAAATTCACCTTCTCCCGTCCAAAAATCAAAAGATTTCAACAGTTGATCGTAAGTTGAAGTCAAATCAATTCTAATTTTAGTGACGTTCCCATATTTTTTTTCTAAAGTGTTGCAGTAAGAATCTGAGAGATCGTCATTTTTTGTGCTTGAATGTAATGGCATTGAAAGCACATACGTTGGCAACCTAGTCTCAGCACAAAGAGTAGAGACTACAGCAGAGTCAATTCCACCGGATACTCCAATAACTAAAGATTTAATATTATTTTGCACTACATAATCACCAATCCAAGTAGTAATTCTGTTTTTTAATTCTTCGTAATTTGCAATTCTGTTCATAACACTATCCAATCGGAGCAATAAAGGTCTTTTGTATTTTTATCAGCATATGCAGGGCCAAACCACATTTTTGGTGCGATTACTTTTTTATTTGGATTAGAAATTAACCAAGCACCCCACCAACTCATAGAGCTATTAGCAATAATAGCATGAGAACACAATGACATCAAGCATAAGTCTGAATATGGAGTGTAAGATCCATCAGAATATTTGTCTGTAGGTTTTGATACTAAAAATCTATCTCCAGAAAAAAATTCTTGCTCTTCTACCCACTCGGGAGAATCTGAAAATACAACTACAGGTTGTTCATCATCAAATTCAGCAAGTGCCCTTTCATAATACTCAAGAGATTGAACTGGATGTTGATCTCCACACTGAGTATAACTCCATTTAAATCCCCGAGGATCAACAAGATTGGGATCACCCCGACGAACATGAAGCATGATAGGTTCTTGTCCTTCAAGGGAACTCATCATTTCCTTGCAAGGTTCTAGATGCTCATTATGAAAAGTATAATCTTTACGAATCTCATCAGAAATATGTTTAAAATATTTTTCAGATTGAAAGAATCCATGAAGACTTACATTATCTGGACATTGTTCAAAAAGTTCTTCATCAAAATGAAAAAATCTTTCTTGAACATATTGATAATGCTCAATAAAATTTAAATTTTCATCTTTCACAGATTCTAATTTAAAGCACTGATGAAGACTGTAATTTTCAATCCCAGTTCTATTAAATGGAGGAATGCACCAATCGTATTCATGTTTTGCTGCAATTCCTCTAACTGCGGCATACTCAAACATTTGATTTCCGAGTCTACCAAGATTTCCGATTTGATTAAATGCTAACATATTTTTTCAGATATTCTTGCCGTGAATAATATTCTATAAGTTGTTGTCTATTCATTGATTGAATTTTTTCCCACTCTTGCATATTTGAATTCATGTAGGGATTATTAAACCAAGAGTTTTCTCCTCTTGCATGTTCTAAATGATAAACATAATCATTTATTCTTCCAACATTATATCCCAAAGTCGTAAATCTGTAAAACCTTTCTTTATCTTCTGGAGCATATGCTTTAAAGTTTTCGTTTTCCAATCCCCCATCAATATAAACTTGACGATTAAAAAATTGAACCCAACCAAAATCAGAAGTATGAATATTTGAGTGTTTATCAAGATATTCAAAATCTCCCGTTTGCAAAAAATGTGAAACAACTTCATCAGTTGCCTTCACTTGTTGTTGATACATTCCCTGCCCATATGGATAGATTATATCATGTGTGTGATGAAGAATTGATTGGTATGCTTCATAATAGGAATTTAATGGAAGTAAAACATCACAATCATAATTAACAACAATCTCAGTATTTGCTTCAACAACCATTTCATTCAGAACTTTCTGACGATGAAACAATGGTTCATTACTCTTTTCAAAGATGTGAAAGATGCAAGTATTAACATCATAAAACTCTTTTAGTACAGGAACAACATCTCTAATAAAGATAGATTCAGAATCTACTTCTTTGATAATGATTTTTGTATCAAAGTTGTCTATTAAAAATGCAGTGGTTGTAATAACATTACGTAACCTATCTTGCGATTCAATGCGAATGGGGATTATAAACGTTGCGTTTTTTAAATTAATTTTCATCGGGATATTTTCCAATTTTAATAAATTCTGAATGTTTTTCTTGAATATATTTTAACTCCTTTTTATTCATCATCCACTGCTTTCCGTTAGATGCAGAACACACTACATCATAATCAATTCCAGAAGCACTCATTCTTGCATTGTGTTCTCTATTGGCAATAAGAATGTCAGAAATAATAGTTGGCATTCCATAATCTACCCTCATTCTATGATATAGTTCTGTATCAATAAGAAGTTTAAGACATTCATCCATAAACATTTTACTATCATTCAGAACAGAAAAACAAGAAGGACTACCAAGATAATTATTACCTTCTAGTGTCATTTCAGCCCAAAATGGAACACAATCTCGATGAGTTTCTATACCATCTGTTGTATGAGTGAATCCATGAAATAACCATTTGCATTTTGTTGAGTCAAAAGCACTTTTAATTTTTTCAAGTGCTCTATCATTGACAAAGATATCATCTTGATAAATTAATTTAAGAATTCTACCCTCTGCGTTTTCTAACGCACAGTTGGTATTAGGTGCTTGATATCCCCTACCATTTGGGTTTTGAATATATGTAATTTCAAAATCATAATCAGAATCTCTACAAAAATTCATAATTTCTATATCCGCACTATGATCGGAAATTACTATATCAAAATCCCGAAACGTTTGTGTTTTTAGTGAATCAAATAGTTCAGAAAGATATTTTACACCCTCACCTTTATATTCATAGGTTGGAATACATACTGAAATTTCTGACATTTATTTGCTCCAATCTTGAGTAATCCATCTATCTGGAATAATATCTGATGTGTCAAGGTGCTTCATTGCAGATCCAAACCATTTCTTGGGATTTGGAGCAATGATTTTCCCGCGATTATTTTGTAACCAAGCACCCCACCAACTGAAAGAACTATTGGCAATAATTCCACCAGAACAAAGACTCATCAAACACAAATCAACCTGAGGTAGTAAAGTATTCTGCATTTGTCCCTTTCCATCAACAGTTTTATAAGAATATTTTTGATTATTCTCATTAAAAAGAAACCGATCTTGTTTAAAAAATTCTTGAGATTTACACCAGTTTATATCATCAGTAAATACAAAACATGGAGTATCATTGGAGAAATTTGATAATGCCTCTTCAAAAAATGAAATAGGAAGAATAGGGTGATACTCTTCTCTTCCAATATTATCAAGTTGACGGACATGAAGAAAAATTGGAGCAGAATCTAGAGAATTAATATATTCTTCACATGTTTTCAAGTATTCTTCTTTGAATGTAAAGTCTTCCCGAATTTCATCTTCAATATGAAAAAAATATTTTTCAGTCTGAAAATATCCTTCAAGACTCACATTGTCAGGACACTCTTCAAAAAATTCTGGGATGAAACAATAATCATTCTCTTCTACAAACTGTCCATCTACAAATCCAAGGTTTGACTCTTTTACATTTGTCATTTCAAATGTTTCAAAAAGTCCATAATTGTCCTTATGATTATATGTTTCTGGAGGGATTACCCAATCATATCCTCTTTTTGCAGCAATGCCCCTCAATGCTGCATACTGAAACATTTGATTTCCTAGGCGTCCATTGCTACCTAATCTGTTATATCCCATCATTGTTCTAATGTAACTCCTGGTGGTAATCTATAATGAAATCCAAATGGTGTGATACCTTCACACTCTAAAACTCTTGTCTCTTGAGAAAATCTTACTGCAACTTCAACAGGTGCATACTTACATCCTTGTTCAATGAAGATGTGTCTATTATGAACACAGACATTTCCATCTTCATGGTAGTTTACCACACCTTCGGGCATCCAATAAAAGTCACTATTGTTGGTTTCCCAGGGGACTTCTACTTTTGTCGGAACCTCTAAAAACTTTTTGCTTCTTAGAGAAAATCCACCATTACCAACACGATGATGATTACCAAAAGGATCGATATATGCATCCTCTACATGTGCCCAAGGAGCACCAATATAGTCATACTCTAACCAAGAGTTATCCCATTTTTCTGGAAACAGAACAAATCCATCTGGTTGAACAAGAAGGCAATGTGTAGTATCTACATGGTTATAAAGATCGTAGATAACATAATGGTTGTAATCATTATAATTTTTAATTTCACTAACTGGTTCTTCAAAAATAATTCCATCATTTATAATAGAAGAATTATTTTCAATCTGCTCTTTAGTAGTAATTATTTTAACTGCACCAAAATTAATACCACTCATACTTGTATAAACTCCGTTAAGAGTTCCACTCAAGTCATCAGTAGTATCAATTGAAATTAAAGTTACATCAGATAGTTCAATCATAAATCATCTTCATATATGTTAGATTCTTTTTTATACTCTTCCCATTCTACCACACATTCTTGTGGTGTGAATAGTTTTCCTTCCCTATCCATATAATAAGTAGGAAAAGTATATATGCTACAACCAAGACTCCACCATCCTTGAGATAAGTTATGATGAAACCAATATTTTGGAGCAATGCAATACTCCAAAGTTTCACTTGTCCATAAGGGAAAACAAGAGAATGTCGATGTGGTGCAGATTACATTCCTTGCATTTTTAATGGCAACATAATCCCAAGCAACATCAACATGATATGCAGGATATTCTGGCAACATTTGATTTGCTGTCTGCACATCATCGGTGACAATACAAAACTCCATATTAGAATTATACTCAATCATTCTTTGAATTGCATTATCCCAATACTTGCGGGGAACGAACCCACCAGCATTACCAACCATATCTCCACCACGAAAATTTATCACACAGATATTTTTTCCATTCGTATCTTTATGTTCATATTCTTCTTTAACTTTTAACCAATTCTTAACTAAATCAAGTCTATCTCCAAAATAATCTTCAGATTGAAGATTACCATATATTATAGTATTATCAGGTATTGATAATAGTTTTTTATCAGTTAAACGAATATCAGTTCTAAGTTGAGAATCAGTCCATGCTCCATGACGATACTCATCGTATCTAGTAAGTTCATCTGAAACTTCCTTTCCGTAGTCAAGATTCATAAAGTAGAATCCTTTCTTGTTTACTCTAGAATCTCCAGCATTTCTAAGTCCACCAATACCAAAATCATATCCAAGTCTATGAGCTAACATTCTAGTTGTCACATAACAAAATAACTGATTACCAAGTCCCTGTCCGTGAATAAATTCAGTTGCTAACACGTTTTTTCATCCTCTCTGATACAGTATAATTACACAACCAAATTGTATATAATGCTCTCTCAATCATTTGTCCTTCACCAGAAACTCTTGTATGTCTGGTAAAAGTTCTTAGATTTTCATAGAATACTTTATCATACTTCAAAATGTATTCTTTGGGAACTATGAAATTTGCTCCAGGAGGAAACCGAATATATCTGGGATGAACAGCATCTACAAAACAAAAATCAATAAAATCGTTATAATTTTTAAAATACTTGGTGGGATGTTTTGGATGATTTAAATACCAACTATCATTTGTTTCCATCCATCCTCCCTCACATGAAAACATTGCATAACCATTTTGAAGAGCTGCTTGAGTTGCATCATGTTCTTTCCAATCTTCCAAGCAAGTAAAACATTTATTATTAATTACTTTATCAAAATATTCCTTACTTACATGTCTACCAATAGTATTACCCTTGAGAAAAACAACTACGTCTGGTAGATTATCATAATAATCAATAATGAATGTCATATAATCACTAATATTATATCCATTAGGATCTCCATTAGTAATATTGTACTGTGGATATTTTTCTTTCAAATTAGATGGTGACAACAATCCAGAATTGTCATTATCCACAACACCACCTGCCCATGTTTTATCGTAGATTAAATGTGGGTTTGGATATTCTTCTATCCAATCCAAATCATTATTATAATTCGATATACAAAAAAAATTCATAATGCATTATTAATTGTCATATTATAAAAATTATTCAAATCCAAATTACTCAAATCCATTTTTTGAGCATGTTGGAATAAATGATCGTTGTCAATTAATAACTTTTCTGTTACTTCAGTAAAATCATCAACGAATAAAACAGGATAATCGTTAAATAACTCTTGCAAATAAGAATTCCTTTTCATGATGGGAACTCTTCTCATATAAATGACTTCCCAGTTTCTATGACAATCAATTGCATTTCCTCTTGGACAAATCATAAATTTTGATTGAGAAAGATTATAGAGAAATATAGAATATGAAACTCTCTGTTCATGAACTTCAGCCCAACTTTTATCATGAAACAATTCTTTAATACCAAGACGTTCTTTATGAGAACTTTCATTATGACTTACATATAAAAGTCCTGGAGGATTAAATGGAATATTCCTCATAACAGAAGTAATATCTTCTATTCTTCTGTCAGTTAGAGTCATTCTTCTTTGCAATCCATAAGGAGCAGGAATAACTTTTCCACCATAAGAAACGGCATTGACAGCAGAAATGCACAAAACATTATCAGGAATCAAATCAAAAATATAATCATCAATTGGAGTATCTTCAAGATTTGTAAAAATAATAAACTTCATATCTGGAAAGCAAGAACATAAATGAAGTAAATCACTTTTTGCATGAAGAGAATCTATGTATTGTCTATCAGATTCATTAGCTTCAGAAATATATCTTTTATATAAACGAATATTATCAATAAACAAAGTCATATAATTACGACTTTTCTTTATTTCAAACAATGTAGAAACAAATTCTTTGTTAGATAAATTAGCATCTTTCATAAATGAGGTGTAAATATTTCCCCATTGTCCAGACTGATCTCCAAAAGAATAATCACAAAGTCGTGATAATGCTACACCTTCAATCAATTCCATGATTTAATAAAGTCAGAATATTTTTCTTGATTATTTTGAATGTACTCTGGATAAGATTCATCTATTGGTACAGAACGATATGTCATACCACGATTTAAAGGATCCAATCCCTTTTCAATTTTCTCTTCAGCATTTGAGAGGACATCTTCAGTATTGTTTTCAGTGTGCTCATAAGAAGCAAGTTTCAATTTAAAATTCTCAGCATTCCCCAAGAAACTGAAATGCCACCCAGCATCTTCAATTTTATGAGAATTTCTATGATCCTGACGAAGTTGATCGATAGTTGTTTGCTTAAGATATTTCCAAGTGCAAAGTCTTGAACCCATCCAATCACTTTGGTAAAGAAAATTCAATTTGTAATAATATGCATTACAAATAGCAACATAATGATTCTCTGGATTAAACCAAGATGTATCTTCTAAGACATACGGATTGATTATTTCATCAGCATCACTTGTAATAATTAAATCATCATCTGTTGCACCAGCTTTTTCAATACCAAAAGCACTATTGTTTCTATTGAAAAGTGCTCTTTGAAATCTAATTGGAAGTTGAATCATCGGTGTTCCATATGGATCTAAGTCCTTATATGCAACATGATGTTTTGTTTTTTCTAACATGTGACTAAAATCAGTTGGAATTTCTTCCGTCACATGATGAATAATCTTATCATTCCACTTAGAAAATTTATCTTTATTTTCTTGATAATAAAGTGGTTTTTCATTTCCACTTACAGTAAATGGAGATTCTGTAAGGACAAAATAATCAACAACATCATTTAAGATATTGAGACGCATCTCCAATAGTTCCAGTTCATTGAAAAAAATAAACGAATCAAATACTTTCATGTTTCACTCCTTAATATAAAAAGCATCACCCCAGTCACCATGCCATGCTTCAGCAACTTTGATCAATCCAAACTCTCTTAAATAATCACTCACATCTTCAATCATAGCACATTTTTTATAAACTTCAGCACGGTTTACTTCAGTATAAACACAATCAATAGATTTTAGTGTTTGATATCCTCCCTTTAGAACTTCCAATTCATATCCTTGCACATCCATATTCAAGAAGTTATATGGGTGAGGATAACTAATTTCTTCGTCAAGTGTAGAAACCTTAACTATAAACTTTTCACTGAACACAATATCAGGATAGTCTACTACCAATCCAGGTTCCAGGAGAGAACCAGTTAACCCAGTTGGATCAGATATAATTTCTGCTTCACCAACAAAGTTTCCAAGTGCCTTGTTTACTAAAATAGGATTTATACCAACAAGTTTTGCTTTAGCAGTGAGTTTATCAAAACAATGTTTTTGTGGTTCAAAGATAATAAGATTATCAATATCTCGATAATCTTCAAGTTCATCTCCAATATGTCCACCGACATGGATGATACCTTTAACTTCAACATTGAATTCTTTTATTAGGTTATTAAAATTTAATAACATTTAAGAATAACCTCACTAAACTCAACATTTTCATTTACAAATTGTTTCCATATGAATTCGTCAATTGCTAATGAATCAACCCACCAATCCTCATAAGGATTGCCTTCATTTTTTATATTTTTAACAACCCTTTGATATCCAAGAGATGATAATATTTCCCATTGTTCTTTTTGAACTTCTCGCCCACCTGCATATAAATCAGTCTCAAAAGTAATCACGGAAAATCTATAGTCTTCAAGAGGAAGTTTTTTCAAACACTCCAAAGTAATTTGTGGAGGATCACAATCTAGTTGCAAGTAATCAATTTGCTTTGGATACTTCCTTTCATCAAATAGATTTTTATAATCAAACTTTGTAGCATCTGCACAGATACATTCGTTCTTTCTTATTGAATTAAAATAATCTACCTTATCATTCTCAATTTCAAAAGAAACTCCTGTCCAATTATATTGAGACTCAAGAAGATATGAATTATTAATTACTCTAGGTTTGTCGGCACCTATCTCAACATAAACACCATTTTTCTTTCCATCAAGAATAGAAAGAACAAACATGTCTTGCATTGACTGTGAATAATTATTTTCAATATTTTCAGATTCAGAAAACTTAATCTTTAAGTTTTCATAATCACCTTTAAAATATCTTCTTGAGTTTGGATATTGTCCTTCGTAATCAGTCATTTCCAATAATCGTAAATGTCCTTTGTAACTTCATATTCCATTTTCTTAACTTTTCTGTTTGGTTGTTTCATAGCCCAAACAAACATAGATTCAATCAACTCTTCAAGGTTAGTTTCATCTTTAAAGTCTAACATAGTTTTTGCTTTCGTATGGTCACAATAAGCATGTTTTACTTCGTGTCTTGGTTCACCGTGTTCAATAGGAACTTCATAACCATATTTTTTACCAATCTTCTGAACTGCTTCTGCAACTTGGTTTAAAGTGAAATGCTTATCTGCACCAATATTAAAGATCTCTCCATCATAATCTGTGAGAAGTTTATCAAACGGTTCCATATAATATTTGATGTCGGAGAAAGCACGAGTCTGTTCTCCATCACCGTAAACAAGAATTGGTTCTCCATTTATTGCTTTACGAATGAAAATGCCAATTACATTGCGATACTTATCCCAAATGTTTTGATAGATTCCCAAAACATTATGAGGACGAACAATGTTATAACGGAGTCCAAACTGTTCATGTGCAAGTTTTAAATCACACTCAACGGCATACTTAGCAATACCATATGGATCAATTGGTTGAGGACGTTTATCTTCAGTAAATGGAGGTTCCTGTTCCCCATAAACTGCCATGCTTGATGTGAAGATAAATTTTGTATTGTGAGTAATGCATTCATTAATCAAGTTAGCAGAACAAATAAGATTGTTTCTGTAATTAAAATTACGAATAAAAGGAGATAATCCTTCAGCAGCATAAGCAGCAAAGTGCAAAAGAATATCTGGTTTATGTTCTTTAAACAATTCAACTACTTTTTTTCTCCTTTCAAGATCAAACTTTGCAAATGTAAAGTTCTCTGCTTTTGGAAGAAATGTTTTGTAACCCCCAGACAAATCATCAATACCAATGACTTCATGCCCAGCAGAAAGAAGATGTCTTGTATAATTTGCGCCAAGTAATCCAGCACATCCTGTTACAAAAATTTTCATTTATACTCTAAAATAAATTTTCTTTGTTCTTCTGTATTTTTCCAACTGCAAGGAAAAACTGGGAGATAATTTTCCAATTCCATCACATGCACGTTGACATCAGTATTAAACAGCATACTATAATTTAGGTGTTCAGTCAAGAGTAAATCTGTAGTGTATAAATTTTTAATATTATTAGAACATAATGCTGCTGCCATTGCAAATGTTCCAACTCCAGATAAAGCAAGATTTTTAGCACTCATGAGAATTGCAAAGTCATCTTCTACAGTAGAAGATTGAATCTTTACTTTATCAATTTTCATTAGTTCATGAATGATTGGATTTTCTCTGTCTGGTTCAGTAATTAAAACACACTTATCAAATGAATCTACCAAATTAAGATAATAAACGAGAGGATTTGGAATATAGTTTGTCGGTGGATCAAAAATACGATGATAATTATCACCACTCCTAAGATGCATGACTATCGTATCATCTCCAATGATTTCTTTTAAAGGAAGTTTTAAATTTGGAGAAATATATTGTTTACATATTCTATTAATATTGGTATATACATGTTCTTTAGAAACACCAATTTCGTTTCCACCTTCAAAAATTCCTTTTTCGCAATGAAAGGTTGGTTCCCAAGAATAAAACCTTCCACAATATTCTTGACTATCTTCTTGCAATCCAAAATTTAAAACAAATTTTCCAATAATACCATGATCTAATTTTTGAAAGAAGGTATCTTTCTTCTGTTCAGCAAACATAATGCAATTTGCAATTTGCTGAACATTATTCCCCAGTCTACCACTCCAATGAGATACTGAACATGTCATGGATTGATCACTAATTCATTTTCAATATTTTCAATATCTTGATTCCAATCAACAAAGTTTGGATTTTCTTTATTAAAGTGAAGATTGTTCAACCAATTTCGAATTTCAAAAACTTGATTCCAATCAATATTACTCTTAAATTTTTCAATGGCATTTAGTGTTTTTATTTTCACAAAAGTCATACCATAACTTGGGGTATAATGTTCTAAGCAAACATTCTCATCTTCATACTGAGACATTTCACGAACACTCTTAGGAAGTCCAAAGAAATCAGTAATTGCAACATCTACACGTTCCCATTGTTTTCCTCCGATGACATCACCAGGGCCTTCCCAATGAGAATCATGAAAAATAAAATACCCACCCTCTTTTAAATGATTACTCCAAAAATAAAGTTCTGCTAGAACTTGCTCACGAGTGTGAATTGTATCGACAAAAATGATATCAAAAGGATCTTCATCCCAATTTTTACCAAGAGTCACACTATCTGCCTGATAGCACATATAATTTTGATTAACGAAACGTGCTCCGTTTCTCTGGAATCCGTCAAACATCAAATCACAACCACAAACTTGGTTATGATTCTTATCAGCATCAATAGACATAATAGCAGATGATGCACCAAGACGAACTCCAAGATCAATAAAACGTCCGTTGTTAAATGTTTTAACTAAATCTGCAAGAACCCAAGCATTTGATCCCAAATCACAATGAGGCTCATTAATAAAATTTTTAAGTTCTGTTAAATCAGTATCCATAATTTTTTTTCATCTCCGAAAATACTTTTGCAATTCCAGTTTCTAAATTTGTTTTTGGTAACCACCACCCATGAATATAATTATTGGCTTCATTTCTTTTATCCAATTGCACACTATCTTTTGCAATACCTGGTTTAATTTTTACTTCATATTTACTAATCAAATTAAATTGTCCTTGAATAATATCAGCGACTTTTTTAATCGAATCATTTCTAAAAGATGTTACATGAAGTTCATCTGTAGGCTTAAAGTCGGAGTAACACTCCATAATTGTTTCCAGAGCCTCACAACAATCTTCTGCATATAAAAACTGCCTTTCCTCAGTTCCATCTGTCATCATTTCAAATTGACCTTCTTCAAATCCTTTACGAATAAAGTCAGTAATTACATGTGATTTTTCATGATCATTTTCAACACCGTATACGTTCCAAAATTTAACAATAAGACCACCCAAGTTTTGAGTATACATTTCACCAACACGTTTCATTACTCCATATGGAGAATATGACATATTACTCATTTGAGATGAGGCAAAAATGAATGGTTTATGATATTCCTTTAACCATTGAAACACATTTGCCATGATTCGAGTGTTGTTGTTAATAAATTCAAAAGTATGTTGATACTTTTTCAAATATCTAGAACCGCCAACATCAAATGCAAGAAAGAAAACAAAATCAGCAAGGCGAATGTCATGCTGTAATTTTGGATTTGGTATTTTTCTTAAATCTTGATCTTCCCCATTTGCAATGTCAAACTCCGTAATATTATGTCCTTTAACACGCAAATAGTCAGTTAGATAGGCACCAATTTGCCCTTTTGATCCGAGAATTAATATGTTCATTTGTTTTTAATCTGCTCAGAAATCCAATTATAAGTCTTACGAATTCCTTCTTCAAGACTTTGGGAATAATCCCATCCAAGTTTTTCACGAATTAAATCGTTATTTGAATTTCTTCCACGAACTCCAAGAGGAGCATCAAGTTTATGTTGCTTCTCTACAGACTTTTCGGCAACTTTAGCAGCAGTATCTACAAGTTGGTTAATAGTTACCATTTCTTCGGAACCAATATTTACTGGTCCGATGAAATCAGAATCCATTAAACGACGTGTTGCTTCAATACATTCATCAATATAGAGGAATGAACGAGTTTGCTTACCGTCCCCCCATACCTCTACAATCCCACCTTCTTTAGGAAGATATGCAACTTTACGACAAATTGCTGCAGGAGCTTTTTCACGTCCACCTTCCCAAGTTCCTTCGGGACCAAAGATATTATGATACCTGGCAACACGAACAGGAATATTATAATTGCGATTGTAGGCAAAATAAAGACGTTCCGAAAATAACTTTTCCCAACCATACTCGCTGTCTGGATTAGCTGGATAAGCACTTTCTTCACGACAGTCTGGATTATCAGGATCAAGTTGATTGTGTTCTGGATACATGCAAGCAGAACCAGAATAGAAAATTTTGGTTTTATTTACTCCCTTAAAATCATTTAATTGACGTTGGGACTCAAGAACATTTAAATTAACTGTTACGGAATTGTGCATAATATCAGCATCATTTTCACCTGTGAATACAAATCCTGCACCACCCATATCAGCAGCAAACTGATAGACTTCATCAAAGGTATCAATATACTTTGATGCTACGAAATGGTAGAAGTTTCCAAGATACCCTTTAAACTGAATCACACGTTCTACAAAAGCAGCATCTCTCAAGTCACCTTGAATGAATTCATTTGCTTCAGTCTCAGAATACTCTGGACGTTTTAAATCTACACCACGAACCCAGTATCCTTCGGAACGTAGTCGTTTTACCATGTGGCTTCCAATAAAACCACCAGCACCTAACACCAGTGCTGTCTTTGTATATTCACTCATAAGACATAAAATGTTCTTTCTATATATGATACAAAAAAAGGAGGTTGTTGTCAACCTCCAGAGTAATTTAGGCTCGCCACCAATTCTTTAACTGGAAACTGGAAACCAGGCGGGGTAACCCCATCCGCACCAATTGCTCTTTAAAGGAAGCAATAAACCTTAGAGGGTCCTTTTTGAGGCTCCACCACTTGGTTTTAAGAAACCAAGAAAAGTTGGGATAACTTTGATATCTCGGTAATACCAAAGAAAGCACATAGGAATAATACATCCCAGAGTTTAAGTTTGATAGCAAATGGAACCGTAAGTAAACCTCCGATACATTTGATTAACAAACCATTTTTAAAATCTCCCCATAACATAACTTGATAACCAAGCATTAGGAGAATATTCCCAAGATATCTTAGGATACTAGATTTAGACATAAGGGGTTTTCATCACCGACCAGGGCTAGTTTTAAGTCATACCGAGACTATGTATAATGACGATAGGCACCAGGATTATCAGAATCTAACCAACGAGCATATTGGTGATCCTCCATAGCAGTTAGACACTGCATTTGGTTATCAAAAAGATAAATGTCGTTCCAACGTTTGGTCCACTCATTTTTCTTTTGCATACGATAATCTGGTTTCCCATTGATTTCAAGAATGCCGTCTTGAATAAAACGGTATTCACTTCGTTCAAGAAGAACTTTCATCAAGCAACCTCAACAGTTTCAAGATCGGCAAGAACGTATTCCATAAGAATCTCATAGTCATCAAGAGGATCACCAGAAAATACTACACCTTCGTTTTCATAGTAACGACGAACCTTTTTGTAGAGTTTTGGATTCTTTACATCAAGGTAGAACTCGCCATTTGCGGCACTACGAAGAGTTTGAACGTCTTTCTTGAATTTTGCTGTGAGAGTCATTGTTTTGAATGTTGTCCTATGTATTATAGGAAGATAATGTTTGAAAGTCAAGTGGGACAGTTTTGATTCTGTCTATGCTCCTTGTCGGGATCGAACCAACCTTAGCCGAATTATGAGTTCGGTGCTTTCGCCAGAGAGCTAAAGGAGCGATGGGAAATGGTGGATTCGAACCACCGACCGCACGATTATCAGTCGTGTGCTCTACCACTAAGCTAATTTCCCAAATAGGGATACTGAGAATTGAACCCAGACCAACCCGTTATAAGCAGGTCGCTCTACCATTAAGCTATACCCCCACAAATCATGATGCTTCTTCGTGGTCTGTGTGGAGTCGTATCAATTCGTCATCCACACCAGCATCTTCAAATACGTGTACTACTTCGTTGTAGGGAACCATTATAGCATTTCCATACTCAGTTTTTATCAAAAACGATTCACCATTTTGAACTTTTTCTATCAGATTATCAAAATCTGCCTGAAACTCTTCGATTGTAAAAGACTGAAGTTCATTAATTTCTTGATTCATTTTATTCATAAAGTGAGTTTTATGATCGGGCATAAAGGATTTGAACCTTTGACCTTTCCGCCCCAAACGGAACGCGCTACCAAACTGCGCTAATGCCCGTTATTTTTTTTATGTATGATAATAATACCAAAAATTGGAGTCACTGTCAAGAGATAACACAACACAAATAAGAACAGATTATTATTGAGTAGTGTTACAATAAGGTGTCTCATCGTACTCTATCTATAATAGAAAGAACACCGTGAGCATAAAAGAAAAGCAGAACCGAACCGATTGCTGCTGATATGATTGTAGCAGTTTTATTATGATTGTCAATTGCTTGATCGATCATCTCCTGAACTTCAGATCGACTTACAAGTTCATCTTGTTCGTGCATCATTTCTCATCTCCAAGATACTTTGCCAGTGGATCTTTTCGTGTTTTAACAATTTCAACTGCTCTTTTATAAAACATATTATTTGTGTTTTCAGATACCTCAAAAGTCTCCTTGATCTTTACCCAATTGTCATAAGTATGCTGATCCATGGGTTTTGTGCATATTACTAATATATACTAGTTACAACATTTTAAACGACAACAATTATGTTCAGTTCATAACACTGTTAAAGAAATTGTTATGTTCGTAACCATTTAAACGGAGAGTGGGCGAGTCGAACGCCCAAGGGCTTTAACACCTCAACTGTT
>Ga0172363_10001653_pt1 | contig 18041 bp, 17 predicted proteins | sample LakKivs2_kivu2a2_FD_114541 | JGI IMG/M metagenome (GOLD analysis project Ga0172363, IMG submission 114541) | Sediment microbial communities from Lake Kivu, Rwanda - Sediment s2_kivu2a2 | ecosystem: Environmental > Aquatic > Freshwater > Lake > Sediment | place: Rwanda: Western Province, Lake... | reverse complement strand
TGTCTATCATTGTACAAAGGGGGTGTTTGTTGTAATCACTTTAAATATAGCTATTTAAACTATAATTAAAGAACAAAATCCCCTTTTTTATGAATAATTCAGGCTAAATGTTTATATTATAATATATATTATATTTTATATTATTATTTATATTATTCTGATGATGTACCTCTGTCAGGAGATATCTCTGCAAGTTTTTTCATTATTATGTTGCCCCTGGCAATGACACCGGCAGAACCTTCTCCCCTGAGCATAGTGATCGAGGTTGCAAGCTCATTGGCAAGCTCCGGATAAATAAGGGCAAGCCTGTAGATAATCTCCATCGAATAAGCTTTTATGGCGATTGCTGAGAAACCGGAGTTGAGCGACCTGAAACAATGATCAGCAAGGATCCCGTGGTGCTTCTGACTTATCTTATTCAGATCGGTCATGGAGAGTATTCTCAGGAAGGAGCGCTGAGTACTCTCATTCTCTATCCCGTCCATTTCTTCAACAATCTTCGGGAGATAAGGGTAAATAAGTTCAGGAAACTTGTCACAGACTTTCGAAAGAGTCCATGAGGCACGGAATGCAAGTTTTTTATCGCTGCTGTATGAATAATCGAGGAGTTTCATAAAAAGTTCAGGATTTTCACCTGCTGAAGCAGCAACCCATTCGGCTTCCTGCATGCTCATCATGCTGTTTATCATTTTCTGAAGATCCTCATCAATTACAGCCGCGTTTTCGGTATCTGATCCCTGTTTCTGTTTAAATACTTTAATTCCAGTAATTTTCATGTAGCTGGCGGCAACTTTTATATCTGCCTCGCAGAAATCAACCGAAGTGAGGTCTTCAGCAGAAACCCATTTAAAATCTTCGTGTTCCGACAATACCGGCAGTTCATCCAGGGTGTCGCAGATAAAAGGTATCAGGATGATATTCTTTTTTCCATAGTCGTGTTCAACAGGTTTAATTTTACTGCATATTATCACCTCCATTGATAGTTCTTCCCTGATCTCTCTGATAATGCATTCTTCTTCGGTCTCACTCTCCTTCAGCTTGCCCCCGGGAAATTCCCATTTAAAAGGATGATCGGTCTTTTCGCCCCTCTGAACAACGAGTATCTCGTTATCTTCATTTCTTATCACAGCGCATGTAACCCTTATCATGACCGATTTAAGTTAAGAGGTCTTCATATAGCGGAATTACGAAGAGATCCTCATGTTTCAACTGATCAAAGTCAGTTATCCTGCAGGCATAGTGAAACATGCCATTTGTTACGACCAGGTACTGCACCCTGAACCCGTAATTATATGTTGTTATCTGTTCAAGAACATCATCATTAAGTTTGGTTTCAGGCGATTTGCACTCAACAATCATCACCGGTTTTCCGGTCCTGTCATGCACAAGGATATCTACTCTTTTTTTAAGGTCGTTGTATTTCGACATTACCTCAATTGCAATAAGTCCGGGAGGATAGCCGCCTTTATCGATGAGGTATCTTACAAAATTCTGCCTCACCCATTCCTCAGGAGTCAGCTTCACATACTTCCGCCTTATAGAATCGAAGATCATCTCAGATCCTTCCTTCCCGCTGATGCTGAACGAATATTCCGGCAGATTTAGCTGTTTCAACTTTGTTTTGTACTTTTGAGATCAGTATAATTAAATTGTCCTGATCCGCCTTCGTGCCCCTTAGTGATGAACTTTGTGCGCCTTTGTGTTAAAAAATTTTTAACCACAAAGTAACACGAAGGATAACACAAAAGAACACAAAGGAAGAAAAAAGTTTAAAACACAAGACATAAATTCCAGCCTATTAATTATGAAGACCAAAGAAGAAATTGTTAACAACTGGCTTCCGAGATATACAGGCAAGGAGCTTGGCACATTTGGAAAGTATTTCATTCTTACCAATTTCATTCATTATGTCGAGCTTTTTGCAAAATGGCATAATGTTGAAATTGAGGGCAGGGACAGGAACATGCCGAGCGCGACAGCAAACGGGATAACCATTATAAACTTTGGAATGGGAAGTCCCAATGCCGCAACAATAATGGACCTGCTGAGTGCAGTTGAACCCAGGGCTGTTTTGTTCCTTGGTAAATGCGGCGGACTTAAAAAGAAAAACAAAGTAGGAGATCTTATTCTGCCCATAGCTGCAATAAGAAGCGATGGTACATCAAATGATTACCTGCCAAGTGAAGTCCCGGCACTGCCTGCATTCAAGCTTCAGAGCGCGATTTCCGCCGCAATTATCCGCTACAGGAAGGAATACTGGACCGGCACAGTGTACACAACCAACAGGAGGGTCTGGGAATATGATGCCAGGTTCAAGAAATATCTTGTAAAGACCAGGGCGATGGCAATTGATATGGAAACCGCAACTATTTTTACGGTAGGCTTTGCAAACGAGATACCAACAGGGGCATTGCTCCTGGTTTCCGATCAGCCGATGATATCAACAGGCATTAAGACAGCAGCAAGCGACCGGAGAGTAACCAGCAAGTATGCTGAAACTCATCTTAAGATAGGGATTGACGCGATCAGAGAGATAAAGGATAACCGCATATCAGTAAAACATCTGAGGTTTTAAAATGGCTGCCACTTACGAAGGGATAATTTCTGATCTCAGGAAGCGGATCTTTAAACCGGTCTATTTTCTTGCCGGTGAGGAACCTTATTACATTGACCTCATAACGGATTATATCGAAGAGCATGTCCTGGAAGAATCTGAAAAATCGTTCAACCAGATAATCTACTATGGCGAAGAAATCACGGTAAGTACAATTATTGAAACAGCCCGCAGGTTTCCCATGATGTCGAACCACCAGGTGGTTATCATTAAGGAGGCACAATCAATTAAAAAGATCGATGATCTACTGGTTTATGTTGAAAATCCGCTCAGATCGACCATACTCGTCCTGAATTATAAATATAAAGTTCTTGACAAAAGGACAAGGTTTGTAAAATTGCTTGAGACCAATGGAGTATATTTCGAATCTGCCAGGCTTCGCGACTACCAGGTTCCGGCATGGATTGAAAAATACCTGATGACCAGGGGAATCAAAGCCGATCCCAACGCGAGCGCCATGCTGACAGAATACCTTGGCAGCGATCTTCACAAGATCGCCAATGAACTGGAGAAACTCCTGATATCCCTGCCTCCGGGGAAGCCTGTTATCACCACGACACTAATAGAGAAGAATATAGGAATAAGCAAGGATTACAATAATTTCGAGCTTCAGAAGGCTATAGGGGAAAAGAATATCCTGAAAGCCAATATGATCGTGAATCACTTCGCTGCAAATCCCAAAGATAATCCCATCATGCTGACCATTGCATCGCTTTTCAGTTTTTTTTCAAAGCTCCTGACATACCATTATCTCACCGACAAATCGAGGAACAATGTTGCTGCTGCCTTAAAGATCAATCCCTTTTTCGTTAAGGATTATGAAACCTCCGCGGCTAAATACAATGTTGCTAAAACGGTCCAGGTCATCAATCTGTTGAGGACTTATGATATGAAATCAAAAGGCTACGGGGATGTAAGCAGCGAACCTGGCGATCTGCTTAAGGAGCTTGTGTTCAAGATATTGCATTGAGCGGGGTACATGATTTCCCTCAGTTCATATCCGGAGATTCCGGGAAATCGGCCCAAATCCTGTACTTGTTCTTGAATCCGCGAAGGACTCTTTTCCAGGTATTATCAACGTGGTTATTAAGGACAATATCAGTTTTGACCCTGGCAATCACCCATGAGTTTTCCTTGAGTTCCCGTTCAAGCTGGCCGGCAGACCATCCCGAATATCCCAGAAAAAATCTGATTTGTGAATTTGATATCTTACCGTTTTTAATCAGGTCCCTGACAGTATCAATATCACCACCCCAGAAAATATTCTCATCAACCCAGACGCTTTTCGGTATCATGTCACCCAGGTTATGCAGATAATGAAGAGTATCAGGGGCTACAGGACCACCCATACTGAGGTATTCTTCCCATCCGTCGAAGCCTGAAATGGCATCGCAAACCTTGATGTTAAGTTTTTTGTTTAGTATGAATCCTACTGAACCTTCCGGTGAATGATCTGCCAGGTATACTATTGTACGGTTAAAAAAGGAATCCGGGAGGAATGGTTCCGAGATAAGAATCTTCCCTTTCTCCGGGATCTTGTCCGCAGGCAGAATCGTAAACAGGTCGATGCCGGGTTTCATATTCCTGATCTGACTTGCCAATTTACATAATTTTTAAATACATATTTCATACAAGGATCTACGACTGTAAATTGTTTAAATTTTTAATAAAATATTATTAATAAACGGATAATATTTGAAATATATACGAGATTCTTCGCTTCACTTCGTTTCGCTCAGAATGACAGGGAATTGTGTTTTCAGAGAGGGGGCTGCTGCTGAGTTGCTGAAGATAATCAGTACATAACCCCCGGGGTCGTGATCCTTCAGGGGTGTTGGGGGGTCAATACTTCGCCGGTACCGCCTCCTTCATCATTTCATATACAGTATCGAAAATATCTTCGGCACTGGGTTTTGAGAAATAATCCCCGTCAGTTGTATATGCCGGTCGGTGTTCCTTACCTGTAAGCGTTTTAGGGGCTGAGTCGAGGTAATTCCAGCCACCCTGTTTCTCAAGAACTTCCTGCATCATAAAGGCAGTTGTGCCGCCGGGAACATCTTCATCTAGAAACAGGACCCTGTTGGTTTTTTTAATTGATCCCAGAATGATCTTATTTATGTCAAATGGCACAAGTGTCTGTACATCAATAAGTTCAACCGATATCCCATGTACTGCAAGCTGTTTTACGGCTTCAGCAGCTATACGAACCGTCGAACCGTAAGTTACAAGTGTCAGGTCAGTTCCGCTGGTTAAGATCTCAGGAATACCCAGCGGGATCCTGAAATCACCAGGATTATCCGGCATTTTTTCCTTTAGCCTGTAACCATTCAGTGGCTCAATAACAATTGCCGGATCATTACCTTCGAGAAGAATATTATAAAATCCTGCAGCCCTTGTCATGTCTCTCGGTGTGCAAACATAAACTCCCCTGACAGAGTTGATCAGCATGCTCATTGGCGATCCCGAGTGCCATATCCCTTCAAGCCTGTGACCCCGTGTTGATATGATAAGCGGGGCAACCATCCTCCCTGCAGTTCTGTAATGTGTCGTAGCGAGATCATCACTCAGAATCTGAAGTGCATACATCAGATAATCCAGGTACTGTATCTCGGCTATAGGTCTCAATCCCCTGAGTGCCAATCCAATCCCTTGTCCCAGGATGGTGGCTTCCCTGATGCCTGTATCTGTGATTCTTAATTCCCCGAATTTCTTCTGCAAACCTTCAAGAGACTGGTTGACCCCACCGATATTCCCGGTATCTTCCCCGAATGTCACGAGCAGCGGATTCCTAGTAAAAAGCTTTTCGTAATTATCTCTCAGTATTTGTCTTCCCGGCACTTCAGGTGAATTCCCCGAATAAACAGGGGCAACTGGCTTCACCTTAAGAACCGAAGACTGAGTCTCATTATAGAGAAATGAGTCGTAGCTTATTGATGCGTCTTCATAATTGCGTTTCAGCCAGCCATGAAGATCATCCCTGAGATTATCCGATTTATTGCACGATTCACAGATATTCCTCAGTATTTTTCTCGCGGCCGTGAAATTATCCTTCCTGACCGGGGCTGCTACCTTTGTCAGATCGTCAGCTATGGCATCAACAGAAGCCTCCTTTAATTCCTCATGGCACTGGCACGACCGGCTTTTAATTATCTGAACAAGGGCATCCCTTTCCACTTTAACAGGATTCTGAAACATTTCCCAGCTCTTCTTTCTTGCTTCCTTAGCTTCCTCATCTGCTTCTGATGCAAGCCTGTCGAGCTCTTCCCCGGTTGCTATCTTCCTGCTGATTATCCATTCCTTCATTTTTATGATAGGATCATACTCTGCTTCCCAGGCAAGTCTCTCTTCACTTTTATAACGTTCGTGCGATCCCGAGGTTGAATGGCCGAGCGGCTGGGTAACTTCCTCAATATGAAAAAGAACCGGTATGTGATCCCTCCGGCATGTTTCTATTCCTTCTTCATACATCTTGATCAGGCCCTGGTAATCCCAGCCTTTGCCTTTAAAAATAAGTATTCCGGGCTTCCCCGGTTCTGCCTGAAAACCCTTGAGAATATCCGAAATACTTCCTTTTGTAGTCTGATATTTTTTCGGAACCGAAATACCATAACCATCATCGTATACTGATACTGCCATGGGCACCTGAAGGACTCCGGCTGCATTCATGGTTTCCCAGAAATGGCCTTCAGATGTGCTGGCATCTCCTATTGAACCGAAAGCAACCTCATTACCCTTCAGGGAAAGTGTATTATAACTGTGGAGATCCCTGTTCTGCCTGAAAAGTTTTGATGCGTAAGCGAGGCCGAGAAGCCTTGGCATCTGTCCTGCCGTTGGTGAGATATCCGAAGATGAATTCTTTTGTTTCATAAGATCTCGCCATGATCCATCCTCATTAATATTCGGCACTGAGAAATGATTATTGAAGACTCTTCCGCCGCTTCCCGTGAAAATGCTTCTGTCTGTATTTCCATAAAGCTGATGGAAAAACTCAAGCGGATTATAGAGTCCCATTGCCATCATCCATGTCTGATCGCGGTAATAACCGGAACGCCAGTCGCCATCCCTGAATTGTTTTGCCATGGCTATCTGGATTATTTCCTTGCCGTCACCGAATATCCCGAACTTTGCCTTTCCCGACAACACCTCACGCCGGCCTATGACACTCAGGCTTCTGCTGAGGTTTGCCAGCCTGTAATCGGCAAGGACAGTTTCGCGGTTAAAATACTGATCTGTTAATCTGTCGCTTTGCTTCATAGCGGACTAATACTAAATTGTTTTCACTCTCTTTTTAAACATTAAACAAATTAAAACGGGAGTTGTTTATTTACAGAGATGCAATGATGATTATCTTTGAGCTTAAGTTAACACCGTTTATTGCTGTCTCACAGAGAAAAGTGAATCCGGCTTATAACTTATAAAATTTTTGATTTAATGTTCCTGAAGTTAATACTGATAAGTGCAATTCTGCTCCTGATAGCATTTGCAGGACTCGGGCTGAAGGTCCTAATGAAACCCGGAAGCAGATTCCCCGAGATACATATCGGAAGAAATAAGGAGATGAGGAAAAGAGGCATTACATGTGCAAAGAAAACAGATGTAGGCTGCTCAGTTTCACCGGGCCATCAGGGATGTTTGATTTGCGAAGAGCAGGAAGAGGAATAAGACGTCTATTCTGTAAGATACTTCTGAAGGGTCTCTGAGCACCAGGTTTTAAAATCTCCCTTGTCATCAGAATAAATCAGGTAACCTTCAAACTCAGAGTACCGGCTGAGAAATTCAACAGCTTTGTCCTTTCCGAGAACCATGCAGGCTGTAGCCACTCCATCAGCAGTAGCACAATCACCCGCAAGAACAGTGGCGCTTAATAGTTGTGTTCTTGCGGGGTAACCGGTTCTGGGATCAATGGTGTGCGAGTATTTTATCCCGTTTTCAACATAGAATTTACGGTAATTTCCCGATGTTGCCAGGGCTCTGTCTTTCAGCGCTATAACCGCCTGCAGGTCATTCCCGGGAACCATATTATTATCGATCGGTCTGTCAATTCCTATCCTCCACATGGTACCGTTTTTATCGCCTTTTACCCTCACCTCACCTCCAATTTCAACCAGGAAGTTACTTATTCCCAATCCCTTAAGATACCTGTAAATTACATCCACCGAATAACCCTGTGCTATTGCATTAAAATCAAGATTTACCCCGGGATCGGTTTTTATCAGCATCCCATCGCGGATATCAACTTTGTTCATTCCTATATGCTGCATCAGGCTGTCTTTTTTCTGCTCAGAGAAATTTTTATGAGAATCGGGGCCGAATCCCCAGGCCTTCACCAGCGGGCCGACAGTTATATCGAAAGCACCATCAGTCAGTAACGATATTTCCTTCGATTTTATAAATGCTTCAATGAAGAATGAATCGGGGAGCACCTTTTCATTACGGTTTATCCTTGAAAGGACTGATGAATCCTGGTAAAGGGATAAAGACATATCAAAATCATTAAGGATTTTCTCAACGCCGGATCTGACAGATGCAGGATCGAACCTGCCACTGTTGAGAAAAGCGACACTGTAGGTAGTACCCTGGGCAAATCCGTTAAATGTTGACACTACGGGTTCCTTTTTCCCGCAGGAAAAAGAAATAACCACCAGAAGAATCAAAACTGATAAAGGCTTTGCAGTCATATGTAATATCTAGATCCCGAAATCGTCGAATGCAATATTTTCAGCCGGTATACCTAGATCGTCGAGCATTTTCAGCACTGCATTATTCATCACCGGAGGGCCGCAGAAATAATACTCAATATCCTCAGGTTCATCATGTCTGCCCAGATAATTATCAAGAAGCACCTGGTGTATGAATCCGGTATAGCCTGTCCAGTTATCACCTGGCAGCGGCTCCGACATAGCAAGATTGAATTTAAAATTCGGGAACTGCCTTTCAATTGCCCTGAATTCCTCTTCATAAAACACTTCCCGCGGGGATCTTGCACCATACCAGTATGAGACCTTCCTGCTTGTCTTAAGGGTATGGAAAAGATGGAATATATGTGATCTGAGCGGAGCCATTCCGGCGCCGCCTCCTATATAAACCATCTCGCTGTTTGTATTCTTGATATGAAATTCACCGTATGGACCTGAGATCATCACCTTGTCACCCGGTTTTCGGGAAAATATATACGAGGAACAGATCCCCGGAGGAACATTCATGAATTGTTTCCTGGCATTGTCCCATGGCGGAGTTGCAATACGGATATTCAGTTTTATCAGATTCTTCTCAGCCGGATAATTAGCCATGGAATATGCACGAAATGTTTCTGTTGTATTCTTTATTCCCAGATCCCACATATTATAGGATGACCAGTCAGCCCTGAACTGCTCATCAATATCGAAATCCATGAAGCTGGTCTGATATTTCGGTACATCTATCTGGATATAACCTCCGGGATCGAAGTCAAGTTCTTCTCCTGCAGGAAGTTTTACGACAAATTCCTTTATAAAAGTAGCGACATTCCTGTTGGAAACCACTTCACATTCCCATTTTTTGATTCCCAGGACTGATTCGGGAAGTTTTATTTTCAGAGGTTCGCGTATCTTAACCTGGCATCCAAGGCGCCAATGAGCGTTCTGTTCTCTCCTGGTAAAAAAACCAGTTTCGGTAGGAAGAATAGAACCGCCTCCCTCCAGGACCTGGCACTTGCACATGCCACAGGTTCCTCCTCCGCCGCATGCTGATGGAAGGTAAATACCGCCTGACGATAGGGTTGCAAGAAGATTTGAACCGGGAGAAACGGTAAGTTCCCTGTTATTAACCAGAAGAACCACATCTCCTTTTGGTGAAAGCTTATCCCTGGCAAAGAGCAACAGACTTACCAGGAGGAGGATTACGATCAGGAAAACTATTATACTATATAAAAGTGTCGTTAAAGTTGTTACAGCCAGAACCATGACCCTATTAATCTATTAAAGTTTGATACCCATAAATCCCATAAACGCTATAGCCATCAGTCCGGTAAGAATGAAGGTTATGCCAAGTCCCTTAAGGGGAGCAGGCACATTGCTGTACCGCATTTTTTCCCTGATAGCTGCAATGCCGACAATCGCCAGCAGCCATCCTATGCCGGATCCTGTTCCGAACACAGTTGCCTCAAGGACATTCTCATATTCGCGCTCCTGCATAAAAAGAGAGGCACCGAGAATTGCACAATTAACAGCAATCAGAGGCAGAAAAATTCCCAGAGAGTTGTAAAGCGCGGGACTGAATTTTTCCACGAACATTTCGACCAGCTGAACCATGGCAGCTATGAGAGCAATAAAGACCATGAATGTAAGAAAGCTGAGATCAACATCAGAAAATCCTTCACCCAGCCAGATAAGGGCTCCTTTCCTGAGTATATATTTTTCAATAAGAAAATTAACAGGAACAGTAATCAGTAAAACGAAAATAACTGCAATTCCCAGACCCATGGAAGTCTTAACTGTTTTAGATACAGCCAGGTATGAACACATACCAAGGAAGAATGCAAAAACCATGTTATCGACGAAGATCGATTTTATAAAAATATTCAACAGGTTTTCCATAATATCTCACTTTACATTATTTCTCAATCAGGCTCTTATCCCTGCTTCTCTGGAACCATATTATCAGTCCCACAAATATAAGCGCCATTGGAGGCAGGATCACCATGCCGTTATTCTCGTAACCAGTTTTAAACAATCCGAGTTTTTCCATGACAGGAAAACCGTAAATGGTTCCTGAACCAAGCAATTCCCTGAAAAAAGACACTATCACCAGAATAATTCCATACCCGGCACCATTACCCACGCCATCGAGAAAAGAAGGCCAGGGTTTGTTGGCCATAGCAAACGCTTCGAGCCGGCCCATGATGATACAGTTTGTAATAATCAATCCGACAAATACCGAAAGCTGCTTACTCACGTCAAAAACAAAAGCTTTCAGGAACTGGTCGACAAGTATAACCATGGTTGCAATAACAACAAGCTGGACTATAATCCTGATCCTGTCGGGTATGTATTTTCTTAAAGCGGCAATAACCACATTCGAAACGGCTACCACTATGGTTACCGAAAGAGCCATTACAAGTGCGGGTTTAAGTTTAACTGTAACTGCAAGAGCTGAACATATCCCTAAAACCTGCACGGTGATTGGATTATTTTTACCAAGAGGATCTGTCAGCAGCTTAAGGGTTTTTTCCGAAAAAACCGGTTCTTTTTCGAGGTTGCTCATATATTATATCTTATTTTTTAACAGGTAATCATTATATTTCACCAGACAGTCACGAAGCATTTTTTCAAGCCCCTTGCTGGTTATAGTGCCACCCGAGATAGCATCAACTCCATGAACGTTATCCGGATCAGCTCCTCCTTTGATAACCTTAACCGAAACGAATTTTCCGTCCTCAAATAGCGTCTTGTCCCAAAACATATTCTCAAAGCCGGAAGTGTTTATTTCAGCTCCCAGTCCCGGTGTTTCTCCCTTATGATCGAAATTGACTCCATATATGGTGTTCAAATCCGACCTCAGGGATATATATCCGTAAATAGGCCCCCACAATCCTTTTCCTTCGACGGGAATTATTATGAGCTTTTCACCGTCGTGAGGAGTGGCACGGAATACCGGAAGAACCTGTTCTTCCAGTGGTTTTTTCTGCTCGTTCTTCAGTACTACCCTAAAAGCATCTATGCCTTCAACCGGTTCTCCGATGGAATTAAGAACGAAACTGCCTGTAATGTATTTATCATAAAGCTCTTCCGTATTATCACGCGTAGCGGTAACACGGATAGATTCGAGCATGCTTCTTTTCTTTTCGATTTCAAGGTTTTTTTCCTGAGCCGGTTGAAGAAGAGTAGCTGCAAGCGACAGGAGTGTTGCCACAATAACAACCATCACGGCAGAAAAGATAAAGATGTATCTGTTACTGAAATGCTTCATTTTACCGAATTATTTAATGCAATCTTAGCACGTTTAAGCCGCCTGTTTATACTTGACTGAATAACAAAATGGTCAATCAGGGGAGCGAAGAGGTTCATAAGAAGAATTGCCAGCATAACTCCTTCAGGATATGCCGGATTCAGAACCCTTAACATTACCGATAAAACACCTATCAGAAACCCGTATATCCATTTACCTGTCTCTGTTTGTGAACCTGATACCGGATCTGTCGCCATGAAGACCGCACCAAATGCGAAACCGCCCATTACAAAATGATAGTAGAATGGAAGTTCCATATAATTGTTTGCTGAAATTGCATTTAAAAGCAAACCCATTCCAACTCCTCCGGCAAAGACACTTAATATTATTTTCCAGCTTCCGATACCTGTTATAATCAGGATTAAGGCTCCTATCAGAATTGCCGCCGTTGACGTTTCACCGACTGATCCGGGAATTGTTCCGATGAACATATCCATGAATGAAGGGAGCTTCGATGTCTCTCCTGCCGCGCAAAGTGAAAGAGGTGTTGCGCCGGAGAATCCGTCCACAATATTCTGTCCGCTCGTAAGGCCTTCAGTCCAGACATTGTCTCCCGTCATCCAGGCAGGGTAACTGAAGAAAATAAAGGCCCTGGCCAGGAGAGCAGGATTAAAGATATTCATTCCTGTGCCTCCGAAGACTTCTTTGCCGAGGATTACAGCAAAAGCTGTTGCCAGAGCCAGCATCCATAACGGCACATCGATAGGCATAATCAGGGGGATCAGCAGGCCTGTCACAAGGAATCCTTCATTAATCTCATGCCCCCGGATCTGAGCTGCAATGAACTCGATGCCAAGACCAACAATATAACTTACAACGATCAGGGGCAGTATCCTTAAAAATCCGAATCCGAATGATCTCATTACCGTAGCTTCAACACCTGTTGATTTGAAATGCTGTAAACCAACATTATATGCTCCGAAAAGAAGTGCAGGCAGAAGTGCGATTATGACTACCGTCATGGTACGTTTAAGGTCGACTGAATCCCTGATATGAGATCCTTTGAATGTCACCTTGTCAGGAACAAACATAAAGGATTCAAAACCATCAAATACGGATTGAAGCTTTTCAAACCTTCCACCTTTGTGGAAATGAGGTTTCAGCTTATCCAGTTTTTTTCTTAAAGAATTCATCACAGTTTCTATCTCTTTTTGCTAACTCATCTCCTTCATCATAAGATCCAGACCGCTTCTTACAATCGCCTGAATCTCAATTTTTGACGGGCACAGGAACTCGCACAGGGCAAAGTCCTCCTCTGCAACCTCATAAATGCCAAGGTTTTCCATTGCATCAATATCTGCGGCAAGTATCGCTTTAAGAAGCTGCATCGGATAAATATCCATCGGGACAACCTTTTCATACTGCCCCGTCATTACAAATGCCCTTTCGCCACCATGAAAATTGGTATCCAGCCTGTAGTTCCTTTTCGGGAAAAGGCTCGACGCGAATGTTCTTGAAAAACTGAATTTATCTAATCCGGGAGCAGCCCAGCCAAAAAACTCAAAATAATCACCCTCAGGAATAACCGTAACCTGCGAATCGTAATAACCAAGGTAGCCATCAGATGCTATTTTGGTTCCGGTCAGCACATTGCCGCTGATATACCTTAGATTCCCCATCCTGACATTACCGTTTACAACAGGAGAGACCGATGCGCCGGAGATCATCCTGTAATATTGCGGTTTCAGCACTTCCGAACCTGTAAGGGCAATAATTCTTTCAGGTTTATAAATGCCTTCCTCAAAAAGACGTCCTATCGATATAACGTCCTGAAGATTAACAATCCAGACAACTTCTCCTTTGTTGACAGGATCAAGATGATGGATATGCACTCCGGGATTTCCTGCAGGATGGGGTCCGGAGAAATAGGATAATTCCACACCCGGTAAATCCGTTAGTACAGTTGATGATTTGGTATTCCCGTTCAGGACAAGATTGACCTTACCATCAGTCAGCTTCGACACTGCACTGATACCGGTACGGAGGAATGAAGCAGGGGAATTATCAATGATGAAATTATAGTCCGGAGCAAGAGGCGCTGTATCAAAACCTGAAATAAAAACTGATTTGGGCTTTTGTCCGGGTTTTGCCACTACGTTATAGGGACGCTGCCTTACTGCAGGCCATAGACCGGATTTAAGCAGCATGTCTGTGATTTCCCCGCATGATAATTTTGAAGGATCCGATTTCACGAAATTGATATACTCGTCACCCTTTCTTTCAACTACGATTTCAAGCATCTTCCTGCGCTCTCCTCTCTCAACTGTAATGACAGTCCCGCTCACTGGTGAAGTGAAAACAATCTCAGGGATAACTTTATTATGAAACAGGGGAGATCCTGCGAGAACATTATCGCCAGGCTTTACATTAAGCTTCGGGATCAGCCCCGGGAAATCGACAGGCTTTACTCCATATCTGGCCGGATATGAACATGCTCCGATAAGTTTTTCTGCAGAACCGGCAATCGAAATATCAAATCCTTTTTTAAGCTTTATTGATCTGGACATATAAATAAATAAGGTGTAATAACAACAATTGTCTCTGAAATGAGTTCTGTTAATAATTTAACAATAGGTGCAAATGTATAACATAGAGTTTAATTTAATATACAAAGTGCCAAATATGATATCCCGCAATTGCACTATTTTTGTTAAAGTCTAATTAAATGCTTTCCCATGAAGCAATTAATGATCTCTATCATAGCTTCTTTCTGGTTGTCACTTCCGTTGTCAGGATGGGGACAAGATCTTGATATATATACAGATATCATAAATGACCCGCATATAAAGAGTGTCCTGCTTTTTAAAGAAGGATGGAATTTATCGAACCCTGTAATAAAACTGGCAGGCACAGACAAACTTGTATTACAGTTCGATCTCCTCGGCGGCGCGATTAATACTTATTATTATACTTTCATTCACTGCGACAAGGACTGGAAAAGATCTGATATATATCCCAATGACTATCTTGATGGTTTTCCGGAAAACCCGGTTGAAGAATTCAAACCTTCCTTTAACACTACTGTTACTTATACTCATTATAGCCTTACATTTCCGAATGACAGGGTGAACATCAAATTATCAGGCAATTACATTATAAAGATCTTTCCTGATAATTCACCGGACGAACCTGTAATAACCAGGAGATTCATTGTAACTGAAGATGCTGCCGGAATAACTATTGACGTTCACAGGCCCAGGATGACTTCAGAGAATAATGCCGGACAGCAGATAGATTTTACCGTGAATCTTACGGGACTGAATATCATTGACCCTTACAGGGATATTTATTCCTTCATCCTGCAGAACGGCCGGTGGAATAACGCTAAACGAAATCTCAAACCGGATGTCTCAGGTATCAGGGAATTGAAATATAATTCACTCTCTGAGAAGAATATTTTTATGGGTGGAAACGAATTCAGATATTTCGATATCAAAAGCATAAAGTATCAATCGGAATATGTAAGGATAATAGATTACCAGGCACCGTATTATAATGTGTACCTCACTCCTTCCGATAGCAGGGAATCCAAACCCTATTTTTACCAGCAGGATTTCAACGGGAAATATTACATTGCTGTCCAGGAAGGCCGCAATCCTGAGACCGATGCGGATTATGTAAATGTCTTCTTCACCCTCCCCTCAAAATATAAGGTTACCGGTGGCGGCATGTACGTGTCGGGAGCTTTTAACAACTGGGCTTTCAATGATAACAACCGGATGATCTACAATTTCAGGGATGTACAGTATGAATGCACAATCCTTCTGAAACAGGGATGGTACAATTATGAATTTGTCTACCTGAAGGATGGTGATAATGAAGGTGTTGCATCATTGTTTGAAGGAAACCACTATGAAACGGAGAACGATTACCTGGTCATTGTATATTACAGGAATCCCCGTGACAGGTACGACAGGATAATCGGAACCAAAGCTGTAAACACGCTTAACCGTCTCTCCTATTGAGGTTTCTCGTGTGTGTCAATCCCATACTGCATCAGGACAGCGTGATGCAGGGTTTTTACTATCTCTGTCATATATTCCCCGGCTGCTCTTACCGAACCGGGCAATGTATAAATAAGTGAATTGCCTGTAATTCCCGCGACACCCCTGCTCAGAAGGGCATTCGGATGATCAGCACCATATCTGATCCTAATAAATTCCATAATCCCGGGTATCTCCTTCGAAAGCAGAGGTTTTACCGTATCAATTGTAACATCCCTTGGACCAATTCCTGTTCCGCCTGTTGTAAAGATCATGTTGTATTCGGATCCGGCGTCAATAATGATATTCCTTAACAGCTCACCGTCATCTGGCATTAATGTTGTCTTTATATCAGCATGCCAGCCTGATGATTCAAAAAAATCTGTCAGCAGTTTTTTTATCAGCGGTCCGCTCAGATCCTGATATTCTCCCCGGAAAGCCCTGTCGCTGAGAGTAATTATCAATACATTGAAACGTTCAGGTAAATTCATCTCCTGGTGTTTTTCATCTGATTCTCGTATATGTCACTATTAAGTCAGTCATATCTGCCGCACTTTTACAATCTTACCTTTCTTCATTTTTTTTACTCCTACAGGAACCATTATGATTCCGGTTGCGCCGGTAAGTGCTGAAAGGTGACCCGAACCGTGAAATTCCACAGGAAGGGCCTCTCCCTGTTCTGTTATCGTGACCGGAACGAGCGCCATCCTTTCATCGGTTTTTCTTGAGAAATTCTCTGAAAGCGGACATGCATTTACAACAGGTTCCCAGGAATATTCCATCATTCTGTATATCAACGGCCTGACAAGCATCTCAAACTGGAGGAAGGAGGATACAGGGTTACCGGGCAATCCGAAAACAAGGACTTTTTCATGAACTCCGAATATTGTCGGTTTCCCAGGCTGAACAGCTACCTTGCTGAAAAGTATCTTCACCCCTGCCCTTTCGAGCACACAGGGGATAAAGTCGAAGTCTCCCATCGACACACCTCCTGTTATAATTACAATATCATTTTCTGATATTGCTTTTTCAAGAATAATAAATGTTTCTTCCTGATTATCCCGGGCAATACCATAATAGGTAACTGTGGAACGTGTGTTTTCCATCTGGGCTATCAGCTGGCATGCATTTGTATTCCTGATCATCGAAATTCGCGGGACCTCATGAGGCTCAACGAGTTCATCACCGGAACTGATAACCGCGATCCGGGGTGTCTTATGAACCTTCACAGCTGTTTTACCCACGGCAGCCATCACCGCTATATCCTGGGGCTTGATGATTATTCCTTCAGTCAGGACAATACCTCCTTCTTTGACATCCTCCCCTTTAAATGCTATGTTTTCTTTCGTGAAAACTCCCCTGAACTTCATTTTCCCGGAGGGCAGCAGCTCCGTATCCTCTGTCATGACAACACAATCCGCCCCTTCAGGAACCGCGGCACCTGTCATAATCCGTGAACACTGCCCGGTAGAAGGAGATTTTTCAGGCCATTTACCTGCAGGAATAGTTTCAATTATCTCAAGTTCCCTCTCAAGATCCGATCTCCTGCATGCAAATCCGTCAACAGATGCCTTGTTGAACGGGGGCATGTCCCTGTCGCTTGTAACATTTTCCGCCAGTATCCGGCTCAGGGATCTTTCAAACGGGATAGTTTCTATCCCCGTGCTGAAAGATGAGTTAAGCACAATCTTAAAAGCTTCTTCAAAGGGTATCATCTCACACTCTTTTCAGTACCTCTGAAATATATGTCTGGACAATTATAATTTAAAATTCTTATTGATAATTCCTGACAACTTCTATCAATTCAGGAAGATCCATTCCGATCTTTTTCAGGAATTCAATTGTAGGCACACCATTTTTATTCCAGCCCCTTCTCTTATAAACTGCATCAAGAAGCTTTTCATACTGGTCTTCCCTGTATTTCCGCAGAATCCTTATTTTTTCTTCTGTTGACAGATGTTCAGGATCGACTCCGGTCTTTTCTTTCAGTTGTTTATCATATCTTTCTGCACGTGATTCATATTCTTCTTTTGTTACAGGTCCGGCTGCACGGTAAGGCTGCCGGTCATGAATACGGGTTCCGAAACCCCTTCTCAGATTAAATATCCTCTGGAAATTATATACGCGTTCAGAATCTTCAATCAGCCTGTGCTTGTCAAATTCCCTTCCGGTAACAGCTTTATAGATTGTAACATAATTATCGACATGTTCCGGCACTTTTGCCGGTTCATCCGTCAGAGCATTGCTCTCAGGTTCAACGTCGTTCCATGGAAGTTTGCACAGGCCGACCAGACCAAACCAGGTTCTGAACATCGGGAAATAGTGCAGGGCATCCGCCTTATTCTCGAATGTAGGTATCTGATTGTTAACCATATCCATGAAGATGAGCCATGCTTCGTCGTGCTGGGGGCCTTTGTTGGTCAGGCCGTACCCTCCTTGCTGGGCCAGCGATTCTTTTG
>Ga0172363_10001647_pt1 | contig 18063 bp, 12 predicted proteins | sample LakKivs2_kivu2a2_FD_114541 | JGI IMG/M metagenome (GOLD analysis project Ga0172363, IMG submission 114541) | Sediment microbial communities from Lake Kivu, Rwanda - Sediment s2_kivu2a2 | ecosystem: Environmental > Aquatic > Freshwater > Lake > Sediment | place: Rwanda: Western Province, Lake... | reverse complement strand
TCTTCTTTTAACTATTTGGGCAAAAACATGGCAAACGTTGATATTCTAATAAAAAACGCAAACGAACTAATAACCCTGCAGGGACCTAATAAACCAAGGGTAAACAAACAGATGAGTGGCCTGTCAATAATAAAGGGCGGATACATAGCAATCAAAAATGATAAAATCGTAGATATCGGTAAAAACCTTAGATACAACGCAGAGAAAACTATTGATGCATCAGGTAAAGTTGTCATGCCTGGTTTTGTCGACCCGCACACGCACGTTGTTTTTGCCGGGTCAAGAGAATTTGAGCTTGACCTTAAACTAAGAGGGTTTTCATACATGGATATTCTAAAAAGAGGAGGAGGAATTTTTTATACAGTAAAAGAGACAAGAAAAGCCTCTGAAGAAAAACTTTTTGAGCAAAGCAAGAAACGTTTAGATACAATGCTGTCCTGTGGTACGACAACATGTGAAGCAAAAAGCGGATACGGACTAGATACAAAAAACGAACTAAAAATACTGGAGGTTCAGAAGAAACTCAGCGAAAAACATAAAATGGATATTGTTTCCACCTTCTTGGGTGCACACGCTATACCAAAAGATCAGCAATCGGATGATTATGTAAATATTGTTATTGATGAGATGTTGCCAAAAGTTAAAGGTTTAACAGAATTCTGTGATGTCTTCTGCGAAAAAGGTGTTTTCACAATCGAGCAATCAAAAAAGATTCTTGAGGCTGGTAAAAAACACGGTCTTTCTCCCAAGTTGCATGCTGACGAGATTGTTGATACGGGTGGTGCATTATTAGCGGCAAAAATCGGAGCAATCAGTGCAGATCATCTTCTAAAATCATCTGAAAAAGGACTCAAAGAAATGGCTAGGGCAGGTGTTATAGGTGTTCTCCTGCCAGGTACACCTTTTTCTCTTATGATGCAGAAATATGCGGATGCAAAAAAGATTATCGGGTTAGGTGTGCCGGCTGCTCTAGCAACGGATCTTAACCCAAATTGTTGGACTGAGAATATGCAGTTTATAATTCAGCTTGCTTGTTTTAATATGAAAATGACACCAGCAGAGGCAATAACTGCGTCTACATTCAATGCTGCATGTGCAATAAAAATGAATGACAAAATCGGCAGTCTGGAAAAAGGCAAACAGGCAGACGTAATAATACTTGACTGCCCAACATATAGAGTTATACCTTATCATTTCGGTGTAAACCTTGTAGAAACTGTGATCAAAAAAGGCTGTGTCGTGTAAGGTTTTTAATTTTCTTTTTTGTTTTCTATTATCTGACATGCAATGTGATACACTTTGCTTCTGTTTTTATTGTACTCTGGGTGTGACTTAATAAACTCCTGAACAACGTTTTTAACGTTTTTCAAGTCTCTACGCAACATAAATTTATCAAGTTTGATAGTAATTGTTCTTTCCAAAGTACTTTCTTTGCGGCGCTCACGTATCTCCTCCATTATTACCATTATTTCTATCAGTGAAAGGAAAAAAAGAAGCGTCGTTAGAACTATTATGTAGTGTTCGTTGATTCTCAATGCGTGTTCTATTAATACTATGTCTACAGTGATTAGTGATTACAAAAAAAGGTAGTAAAAAAGATAGTTTTTCAATTAATGGCGATCCAGATGTCTCCCTTAAGAAATTACCTAATCTCCAACATCTTACCATACGGCAATTTCTGAATGTCCTATCTGTAATATAACTGTTGTGTTTTTATAGATTGTAATAGTACTCGCCTGCTTGTTTCTGCGTTCTATCGATATATGAATCTGGTTTGTTCACACGTGGTCTTTTGGTTTCTTCGTCTCTGCGGAACGTTATATCAACATCTTTCAAAAACCGGTTCATACCCTCATGCAGCCCGAATGGACCCTGTGCCCTTCCATGTTTACCAGGCTCACCGTCGAAAACAATCAATGCATCACTCGCCATATCGATGAAATACACGTCGTGGTCTACAACAAGCGCTGATTTACCGGATTTCTCTATAACACGACGGATGGTTCTTGAAGCAATCATCCTCTGCTCGCTATCAAGATACGCGGATGGCTCATCAATCAGATATATATCAGCATCCTGCACGAGGCAATTAGCAATCGCAACTCTCTGCAGCTCACCGCCGGATAGAGTATCTATATCTTTATCCAAAAGATATTTTAGGTTCAATGAATCAAATATCTCGGCTTTGAAAAACGAGGAGGTGAACAACTGCTGTGATTTTTTCTCCAAAAAAGTCCTGGCAGTACCACCAAACTCAGGAGAGATGTATTGTGGTTTATAGCTAACCTTAATACTGTATTCGATTTTTCCGCTAGATGGTTTTATCACGCCAGCTAGCATCTTGACAAAGGTTGTTTTACCGATAGCGTTAGGACCAACGATACCAACTATTTCTCCTTCTCGTATTATACCGCTTTCAACCTCTAGAGAAAAATCTTTGAATTTTTTCTTGAGGTCCTCGTAGGTTATGAAAATGTTCATGTTTTGTCTCTGTTTGGGCGGATGTGAAAAAAACTCTATCTTTTCGCCAAATCTTATGTTTTCCTCTTTGAGATATCCTGATAGGTACGTGTTTATGGCATGGCGTACACCACGTGGATAAGTTACAACACCGTAAGCACCCTCGTCACCATACAAGAGATGTACGTTATCACAAAGAAAATCGAGAACAGCTAGGTCATGCTCGATAACCATAACCTTCTTTTTTAAAGATAATTCTTTGATTATTCGTGCAACCTTCAAACGCTGATAGATGTCAAGATAAGAAGAAGGTTCGTCAAAGAAATACAAGTCAACATCCTTCAACAAAGCAGCGGCTACTGAGACAAGTTGCAGTTCACCACCGGAAATCTTGCCCTTATCGATCTCTTTATCAAGAATAGTGTTAAGGTTGAGTTTTTCTACTAAATCGTCAAAGTTACCTGAATTGTCAGCTTTTTTAAGAACTTCTTTTATTGTTCCCTTCATTATTTTCGGTAGCCTGTCTACATACTGTGGTTTCATAACGCTTGTAACTTCGTTGTTTGCTAGAGCTTTAAAATGCTCATGAAGTTCTGTTCCAGAATAATATTTTATGATATCGCCCCATGATGGTTCATTCTCGTAGTTGCCTAAATTAGGTTTTATTTGGCCTGACAAAATTTTGAATGCAGTAGTTTTACCGATGCCGTTTTGACCCAGGACACCAACGCAGCTACCCTTTTTGGGTATCGGTAATCTAAACAGTCTGAAACCATTTTTTCCAAACTGGTGTACTAGATCAGTTTCAAGCTCCTGTGCGAGACCAATGATTTTTATTGCATCAAACGGGCATTTATGGACGCATATGCCGCAACCGACGCAAAGGTCCTCAGATATCACCGGTTTGCCATCGGATCCCATAACGATTGTTTCATCGCCAGACCTAACTCTAGGACAAAATTTTATGCATTCAATCGCACAATTCTTAGGTTTGCATCTATCTCTAATCAATACAGCTATACGCATAACTTCAAAGAGTGAGAAAGCAAAGACTATTAAAAGTTTTTACCAACGATTCATTATGACAATAAAAAGAAAAACTATAAGTTCTAAAAAAACATACATCTCTTAAACATATATAAGTGGATGAGGAGAATCATGGTAAATAAAAACGAAAACATACATATAAAACTAGAAATTAGCAAAGATCCGAATTCTGGGCAGCTCACTCTTATGACGAGATTTGACCCAGATGCACCAAATTTCAGCAAAGACAAAGACGGCTTTAGCTGGTGGCCAACACCAGAAGAAAGAGAATTTTTAAATGAAGCCTTCGACATGATACTTAAAAACAGGTAAAATACTTTCAGTAAAGAGTGTCACAACATTTTAACCTCGCAGTAGGTTCTCATAGAACAACCAATGCATCTACGAGCATCATCATGATTTCTAACAACATTTTTTGTTCTCATAACATATCTCATTGTTTTGATAGTTGAATCTAGCTCAAATCTGATCCGGGGGTTAAACGGTATTTTATATTGCTGTGAATCGCCATACACTAGTACGCCATATGGTACAAAACCACCGTAATTATCCTCTAAAAGTTGGCAGTATGTCGCAAGCTGAAACACATGGCTTCTCTGCGGCTCGTCATAGACACCAGTTTTAACTTCAACAGGTATATAATGTTTATTTCTCTTAACAATATAATCTGGTTTACCAGTCAGCATATATTTTTTAGAAAACAAAGGCTTAGCCAAAGCGTTAAGATCCGAATAAGTAATTTTTCCATTCTGAATTCCATGTCTTTTTTTTGAAATATTTGCGTCTCTATAAGTTTTTCTTGATACCATAATTAGAAATAAACCAGTGACTAAAGACAGAATACCAAGTAAAATAATTATCAATTGATCACCTCAAAGAGGAGTACAAAAACTGAGATTATGATTAAAACAAGACCAATGGCTGCGAGAAGCATAGACCTCCTAACTTCAGTTTGAGCATCGTCTAAAACTTTGCCCAAATGCGCATGTTTCTCGGCACCTATATTCAGCAAGGCAGATACAGGTTCGTAGCCACACTTCCTTAGATACCATGCTATAGAGCAATAATTGTACTGCCCTATTTCTGAAGCGCTAATAATCTCCGTGTTTCTTGTTGAAGTCTGTCTCGTACGTCCCATCAAATAAGATAAAAACCCTGCCAACTATTTATTCATTGTCTGGGGGTGGTTGAAACTAAATTTTTTTAAAAACTATTAAACCCAAATTGACAAGTATTCTTTTTGCAGTGAAAGAAATTTCTTTTATTTTTAATGTATCGCGCCCATGTATTGGAACAATAAAACGTTAAAAATAACATTTAAAGTAGTTTACTTAAAGTACTTTTTGTTATTATTGTAACAATTTTTTCCTATTCATTGACCAATAATAACATAAAATTCATTAATAAGAATAATAACAATATATATATGGATAAAAATATTGGTTGTTGTCCAGTTTATTTTAGTACCAGAGGTGATAAAAACCATGATTAAAAAATTGAATGGGGTGGGTTGTTTTGTTACAATAGTAACAATATGTGTGATGGTGGGTAGCACTATTTTACCGGTTGCTTTAGCTGGAAAAATCGACAATATTAAAGGTTTTGATAAGGGCGTATCTTATGAGTCAGTTGTTCCAATGAAGAGAATGACGTTTGTCAATTTCGATGAAAATGGAATTCTTGATGATTATGCGTATTTGGCTGCTGTTCCAACCTGTGTGTTTAGCAATGGGAAAAATTTGTTTTCTAATCCTCTGCTTTTTTATCAGGATGAATATCCTGTAACAGAGGATAAAGAAAGATCTTTGAACGCGAGACAGGGCCTTGATTACTTTATGGAAGACTGGATGGCTTACTCAAACGGACGGCTAGACCAAATGACATTAATAAACGTACCAAAAAACAAACTAGACTCAAGTTGGAATGCAAAGGAGTATACGATAATAAATGGCGGCAGTCCATATGATATTGCAAATCAAATAGCCTTGAGTGAATGGTCTTACTCTGGCGATGCGATTGTTGCAGTTATACAGGATCAGTATGAACATCCTGATAATACGACTCAAGGGCAAGTCAAAGGAACCGTCCAGCCTTACAATGTGGGACATGAAGAATTCACTGTCCAAGAACCTGTCATTGGGACTGGTGGGACTTACAAGTATTTTGAGATTAATGATGAAAACTACAAATACTTGGTGTCAAAATTGACTTGGCCAGGTACTAATGACTACGATTTACAATTATATGACCCTCAATTAGGGATGGTAGACAGCTCAGCGAAATTATATTCAGATTATTCAAAACCTAATTTATTTGAGATTACTGGATCCTACATTCACAACTATGGAAAATGGAGCGTCAGCGTAACTGCTGTAGCTGTAAAAGGCATGGATTTGACGACAAATAATAATCAAGATGGTTTGTTGGTTACAGCACTTAAAAATTTGGCAAAAACAATAAAAAATACTGGTACTGTAGATGTTTCGCTGTATCCTGGAACCATGATAAATATCCCGCACTCACCGTTTGGATGTAGGGATGTTGATTTCGCACTCACTTGGAATAATCCGAGTATAAATCTTGGTTTAACTCTTCTTGACCCAACTGGAACAGAGATTTGCTCAAGCATTTCAAAAGATGCGATAACATCTGGGGAGGTTACAAACGAAGGCGGTCAAACGACAATGTATGTAGAACGTCTTGGTGAATGCAGAGTAGGGGAGAACTATTCAATATGCGTCTTCTCACTTGATGATATTTCACAGCCGATTGATTTTACTTTAAGGTATAGTTGGCATCAGAACTTTTCTAAAGTTGAAGGAGAATGTTTTGCGTCTGCAACAAACGGTGCAGTTATTGCAAGTGCTTTAAACGCTCCTTTACTTTATGTATCTCCATCTACGATATCAGATGATACCAGAGATGTATTATACAAGCTTGGTGTAAAGAATATTTATTTGGTTAACATTGGTGATCATCTATCAAAAGATGCTAAGATCAAACTAAGCAATATTGCAACTGTTACAGAGTACAGTAGTGCCGGTGACATATACACAGACATAAATAAAAAAACGGGAAACACTAAAACTACAGTTTTTACAACGATTGATCCGTGGACTTATTGGTATGTTGCAGAGGATAAGTCTGCTGGAGAATATCCCGGAGCTTTGTTTGTTGGTCCAGCAGCCTATATAGCGGCTCATCATGGAAGCCCTGTTGCAATTGTTGATTTGCATCCGCAGTTATCACAGGCGACAGTTTGGCCTACTGATCTTTGGGTAAAAACATCTACAACCAGAGGAGAACCTTCTTCAGGGAGTATGTTACTGTCTGGTAAAGAAGTATACAGCTTTTTAGAAGAATATGGTCTCGGCAAATTGGAACCGGGAAATGCCGCTAAGCAAAGTCAGGAGATACTCGTAACTGTTGCAGATCAATATGACATTGGTCCTGTATGGGATAGAATGTTTACTGGTGCAGCTTTGACCGGAAGGTTTTGGGGCTCACCAGTAGATACAGCCTATTCTATATCAAGAGATGTGTTTTATCCGGCTATGATATTTGTAAATCCAGCAATGCAGGGTCAAACTACACTTATCAATGGGAGTTCAAGTAGATCAGAACTTATCGGTGGGCGACTAAAGAACCCAGTCGGCTCTACATTGGTTATTACAAAACCATCTGGTGAAGAAAAATTTACGTATCCTATATTGGACACCTTCAACGTATATGGTTATAAGTTTAATGAGAAAGAATGGAAGGCATGGGGTTTTAAATTTTCAACTGCGGATGGCGTAATTCCTTATGAAACGCCATCGCCAGATCCAATTGATGACGGTGCAACTGACAAAGCAGGTGCGTATTATCCGGATATGAGTGAGTCAGAGGTTGTTCCTTTCTATGCCTCAAGAGCAGGATATGACAATGTGTATTCTACAAGTTTTGATGCTGCGGTTGAGAATCTGAATCGTGGTGTAATTATTTGGGTAGAAAATTGCCACGGATGGTTTGGGGGTGGCGGAAAAATATCTATGTGGGACCCAAACGATCCTTATAATAAAGAAAAAAATCCATGGCGAGTTTATGAGAATATAATGCTGTACCCGGGTAATATACGAGAATTTGTTCGTTATATTATTTATGAGTCATACTTATTGGCAGGAAAATCAATTCCGTCAGTAATATCGAATGGATTGGTTAAATTCCATCTGTTGCCTGCAATAGGTTCTACAGAAAATCCAGATGTGGCCTGCGCAAATCCTCAAAAAGTATTAATCAATGATATACGCTTGAAATTGCATCTTCCTATTGACTTTTGGGCTGCGCATGGAATCATGCTATACAGGGACAGATTGAAACATCCGTTGCAGACAATAGAAGAAGGTCTACCCTTTGTGAATATATATCAAGGTGACGGAAAAGTCATTATTTCTCCAGCAAGCGGACAAGTTCCAATGATATGGATGACAGGCATTGATTTCGATAATAAACTAAGTAACATGCATTCTTGTGGTATAAATACCATTTCATGCTATCCAGCATACACTTATCTCCATCTTACATGGATGAGACATGGCGCAACATATGTTATTATCGATCCATGGAGTACATCGGATTGGGCAGGTATAATGACTCAGATACTGATGAAACGTTTTGCAATGGGTGACACAATTGGGCAAGCTCACGAACTTGGGATGAGAACAATCGGTCCAGAACCCATCGTTGGACAATCATGGTGGGACACATTGGAGAATGTAGAGTTATTTGGTGATCCAAATCTTAGAGTATTTGTCCCATCAACAGATTACAGCAGTAACAATAATTGGCAACAATCTGATACAATGCCGCTCATATACAACACAGATGTCTCAATTGACGGTCATATGCCATTTGGTGTGACAGGTTATACAAATGAGAAGAAACCAGAGACTTTCTGGCAGCATTATCTGTGGCTTATAATAGTACTTATATTAGTAATGATAGTGGTAGCAGCTATAGCCATTTCGAGAAAGAAAAAGTAAAAATGAAAGGAAGAAAATCATAAAACTTCTTTTCATATTTTATTCTAATTTTTTCAGCATAAAAACTATTTTCTAATTATCCGTTGTTTGGTTTTTTCCGAACGTTTTCAGCCAGTATATAAACTCAAAACGATATAGCCATCTTCTAAGGAAAAGTGATGTGATAAGTTATGAATGAGAAAAAAAAGTCAAAACTATGGGCGCTGATATTGACTAGTGTAATAGTTTTTACAGGCTTTGTTGTAACATTTAATCTACAACATCAGATAGTTAGCGGCGCAGGTACTTATCAAGTAAGAAACTTTGGTTCATACGAAGAACTAACAAATTTTTTGGTGGCGGGCAATCAGAATGTTGGTCGTTATGGATCAGGTTTTTTGGTGGGCATGTTAAGTGCTAATGCTGTGGAATCTGATTTGATGGTACCAAAGGCTAGTGGTGCTGAGAGGCAAGGTGGTACAAGTGTTGATTACTCAAAAACAAACGTTCAAGTCGAGGGCGTTGACGAACCAGATATCGTGAAAACCGATGGAACATACTTGTATATTGTGTCTGATAATAAGGTGATTATTGTAAAGGTTTATCCTGCTGGAGATGCCATGATACTCGGCAATATTGAGTTCAATAGTTCTCTATCTGTTTTGAGTATATTCATTGATGGTTCTAGGCTTCTGGTTTTCCTTCAGACATATGATTTCCCTATTCTTAAAAACGCTTTTCCTGAAGACTCTAAAATCAGCTATTGGTACAGTTCTCCTGATACTTATGTGAAGATTTATGATTTGGAAGACATCAGCAATCCTACTTTAGTGAAGGATATTGTTGTTGGTGGTAGCTTTTCCGGTGCAAGACTGATAGGTGATTACGTATATGTTATTACCACGCAGTACTCTTACAGCACAGATGAAAACGATACGATTATACCAAGACTTATGGTTAATGACGAAGTAGTCGATGTTCCCCTTTCAGATATATATTATGTTGACATACCTGAGAAAAGTAGTACGTTCACAAATATCGTTTCTGTTAATATCCATGATGATTCTGAGGATGTGCATCAGAAGATTTTCCTTCTAGGAACAACCCAGACATTGTATGTATCCGAAAACAACATCTATGTTTCTTACTCGATGTGGTACTATGACTATTCAACGTTAGAAAAGATACTTGAGGATAGACTGCTGCCAATTTTACCTGATTCTGCTAGAACTCAGCTTGATACGGTTGATGGGTTGAATCTTGAGGATTATCAGAAACAGATGGTTGCACAGTGGATTATACAAAACTATGTTAAATCACTTTCAGACGAACAAAAATCAGCTGTTGTAAAAGATATAGCTAAAGACACAGAAAAAACCATTATCCATCGCATAAGCATAAACAACGGTGAGATAAGTTACGAGGCGCAAGGTACTGTAGCAGGCTATATCAACGACCAGTTTTCATTAAGTGAGTACGATGGTTACCTACATGTGTCTACAACTCTATCCGGATCATCGATAAGCTACTATGTAGGGAGCTTTCAATCCCAAAATAACATCTACGTCCTTGATATGGATCTACAACTTGTCGGCAGCCTAGAGGATATCGCGTCCGGTGAAACAATTTATGCGACACGTTTCGTTGACAATATATGTTATCTAGTTACCTACAGGCAGGTTGACCCGTTCTTTGTCATAGATCTCAGCAGTCCAACAGACCCACATGTTTTAGGACAGTTGAAAATACCAGGTTATTCAACATACCTTCACTCATACGATGAAACACATATAATAGGTATTGGTAGAGATGACAGTAAAGTGAAAATCTCTTTGTTTGACGTTAGTGATATGAATAACCCTGTTGAGTTGTCAAATTATTCGATAGAAAACAATGAGAGCACTTGGTGGTCTGATTCTTCAGCGTTGTACGAACACAAAGCGTTCTTGTTCGATAAGGAAAAGAACCTTTTGGTGATACCAGCAGGATCCTACAACAAACAATCGGCATACGTGTTTAGCATCTCGGTTGAAAATGGTATATCGTTAAGAGATACGATTTCGCATGACGTAGATGTACAAAACTCTCAAGGTGACGATGAATACAAAACTGATTACTACTACTATTATGATGAAGGTAACTCGATACAGAGAACATTGTACATAGACAATGTGTTATATACAATTTCAAATAACCTTGTGAAAATGAACAGCCTTGATGATCTAAGCGAGATTAACAGCGTACAGTTAGTGTAAAAATACGTTAATTATAAGATGTAAGAGAGGGGTGCATCCCGTCCATCTCCTCCTCTTCTCCCCTCTCTTTATCATATTTTTCTTAAAACATAGCAAAGTTTATATAAATTAAATAAAATATATTTAAAGAGTAGATATGGGGCAATATACTAAAAAAATCATTGCAACAGCTTTGGTTTTAATATTAATAGCAAGCGTTGCACTAATAGCCATGAACTTTTATAAAGAAAAAAAACAGAGCGAAGTATCTCAAGTTTCAGTTATACAAGGAGAGATAATAACACAAAATTATACATTCTCAAACCCTGTTATAAGTGAAGAGGGGAAATACGCTAACGTATACGTGGATGAGGCAGATTTCTACGATATACACGATGGTAGACCTACTCTACCTGTAAAAATCATCACATACGAATTTCCGTTTGGAACAAAAATACTGAATGTTACATATGAATATTCAAAACCTGAAAATATAACGATTTCAAAGAAAATCGCACCTGGCTCATGTTCAACCTTAACAGGTGAGGATGGAAGTATCTACAACGAGAGCGCAATGTTTCCACCTAGTTTTGTTTCTTACCAAACCGGTGGAGGTTTATCAAACGGTGAACATAAAACGTTCTTAACTGTTAGAGTGAACCCAGTAGTTTACCTGCCTATGGATTATGAGATAGATTTTATTCAAAATGCTACTGTTAAAATAAATTATTTGACTCCAGAACAACCCCTGCTCGAAAATAAGGGTGATTACGAACTTTTAATAATTACAGTTTCTGATTTCAAAAAACCTTTACAGCAACTCGTTAAACATAAAGAAAAAATGGGTGTTAAAACAAAACTTGTAACTCTGGATGAGATAAAAGATACACAGGGCAGAGACACACAAGAAAAGATAAAATACTACATAAAAAACGCGATTGAAACATGGGACATCAAATATGTTCTTCTCGTCGGTGGCCTTAAAGGTCAGACAGCAAAATGGAATCTACCAATCAGATACAGTCATGTGTTGATATCCACAGGGAAACAAGAGATACCGGAACCAGAGTTCATCAGTGATTTGTATTTTGCTGATATCTATGATTCTGAGGGAAATTTTTCCAGCTGGGACACTAACAATAACGATATTTTTGCGGAATGGAACGGTTCAACACAGATAGACAATATGGATTTGTACCCAGATGTGTATCTCGGTCGTCTGCCATGTAGAAACAGGCTTGAAGTTGGAATAGTTGTAAATAAAATAATTAGCTACGAGAAAAACAAAGTTAACGATAACTGGTTCAAAAAAATAATATTGGTTTCAGGTGACCACTGGAACGATCCGGATCACATTAACGAGGGCGTAATGATAATGGACAAGGCTTCAGAGATAATGTCAGGTTTTATACCAGTGAAACTCTATGCTACCGAGACAAATAAATTGCTTGTAAGAGACATAAACAAGGCGATAAACAAGGGTGCTGGATTTATGTATTTCTCTGGCCATGGTAGCCCTACTGTATGGGGTATACATTATCCGCCTGATGCTACTGGATGGGCACCGTCACTTGGCAAATTAGGAATAATAACTTTCTACAACACATTTTATATGAACTTCCTTAGAAACAAAAACAAATATCCTATAACAGTTGTTGGGGGATGCAATAACGGGCAGTTCGACATATCAATAACAAAAAGCTTGCAGAAAGGAAAACTAAAATTATCACAAACTGAATGCTGGGCGTGGAAGTTAGCAAGCAAAAGAGGAGGGGGGAGTATAGCGACCATAGCAAACACAGGACTAGGGACACATGCCATGGGTGATGCTGATAAAAATGGTGTGAGCGACTACCTGGAAATACTGGATGGGTGGCTCGAGCTAAGGTTTTTCAAACTATACAACCAAAAAAAAGTTGATATGTTAGGAGAATTACACAGTGGAGCAATAAGTGATTATCTAAACACGTTCCTATGTAGTCATGATGAAATGGATGTCAAGATGGTACAACAGTGGGAACTATTTGGTGACCCTAGTCTTAAAGTTGGTGGCTACGAATAAAATACTATGCAAAGTTTTTGTAGAATCTAGTGAGTCTCTCCTTATTACCTATAAATCTGGTTATTAAATAATAACCGATATTGTTTTATAACTAAGACTGATACCGTTTCAACAGGGATTGAACCCTATTTTAAGGAGATGTGTTTATGTCGATTAAACCAACAGAAGTTCACAAGACACTCAGCAAATACATGTTACTAGATGGTTTGGATCTTGTTTTGGATTTGAAAAAAAGTAAAGGTTGCCGTATTTACGACTCAAAAAACAGCAAATATCTTTTGGATTGTTTTTCTTTTTTTGCTACGGCCCCTGTTGGATGCAACCATCCTGAGTTAATAGATCCTGATTTTATAAAAAAAATGGGTGAAGTTGCAATTAATAATCCTACTAACTCCGATGTATATACTGTGGAGATGGCTGATTTTGTTGATACTTTTACAAAACATGCTGTTCCTGGTATATTCAAACATTTATTTTTTGTGAGTGGCGGTGCGGTTGCTGTTGAAAATGGTTTGAAGACTGCTTTTGATTGGAAAGTAAGAAAAAATATTGAACGAGGTAAGGGAGAAGTAGGGCGGAAGATCATCCATTTTAAAGAGGCGTTTCATGGAAGAACTGGGTACACTCTTTCGTTGACTAATACCTTTAATCCTAATAAAACAAAGTATTTCGCCAAGTTTGACTGGCCAAGAATTACCAATCCAAAAATAAAGTTTCCGCTAAATAGTGAGAATCTCAAACACGTCAAAGAACTTGAAAAACAGGCTATTGATGAAATAGAAGACGCTGTTTCAAAGAATCCAGATGACATCGCTGCACTGATTATAGAACCAATCCAGGGTGAAGGTGGAGATAACCATTTCCGTAAGGAATTCTTCCATGAACTTAGGCGGCTATGCGATGAACACGAGATGATGTTTATTGTTGATGAAGTACAGAGTGGTGTTGGTCTTACTGGTAAGATGTGGGCGTATCAGCATTTTGATTTTGAGCCGGATATTCTTGCTTTTGGTAAAAAAACTCAAGTTTGCGGTATAATGGTAAATGATCGAGTTGATGAAGTTAAGGATAATGTTTTCAAAGTGTCTAGCAGAATAAATTCAACCTGGGGCGGGAACCTAGTCGATATGGTTCGCTGCCAAAAATACCTTGAGATTATAGACGAAGAAGATCTAATAAAAAATGCAGAATTACAAGGAAAACGATTATTACAAGGATTAGAAGAATTGGAAAAGAAATATCCAAAAATGATATCAAATGTACGCGGACGGGGCCTCATGTGTGCATTTGATCTGCCTGCGCCAGAAAAAAGAGATGAATTTAAAAATAAGCTTTATGCAAATGGTTTAATCATTTTAGCTTGCGGTACAAATTCAATAAGATTCCGGCCACCGTTGTCAATATCATCTGAAGAAATAGATGAAACTATAAAAATATTGGATAAAACTGTGAGAGCTCTCTAAAAACACTCTTTATTTTTTTAAGATAGCTTTTTTCTAAGATATTGCGCTAGTTCATCTATTTTTATTCTCTCTTGTTCTGTTGTATCACGATATCTAACCGTCACTCTATTGTCTTTTAGCGAATCGTGATCAACAGTGATACAAAACGGTGTACCTATTTCATCCATACGGGCATAACGTCTGCCGATTGTTCCTCCATCATCATAATATGTGGTTATACCAGAGTTCCTCAGGTTGTCATCTATTTCTTTAGCAACTTTAACAAGTTTCTCATCACCAATAAGTGGGAACACACCAACTTTAATTGGAGCAACCAACGGATTGAGTTTCAGTAGAGTATACGCCTCATCTTTTTTCTTTGTCTCAACGTAGTTATGCTCCAAAACAAAATACAAAATCCTATCAATACCATAAGATGGCTCTATGACATGAGGAACAAATTTTTCACCAAACAGTTTCTCTTTCACCTGTTTTATTTCATAACAATCTGTTGTTATCTCAACATTTTTTCCATCCAAAACAACAGACAAAGTTTTTTTTGCGTCTTTAACTTCAATTTTTTCCAAAAGCTCTTTGATTTTACCAGCTTTGTCTTTAAATAATGGTCCTAGTTTATCCATCTTTGGAACAACTTTTTTTACATCAACAATCTTAGGTTCATCATATTTTCTAAGAGCATACATGTCTGTTCCTGATGATTGTATATGGGCACCTAGATCATATGCAGACCTGTCAGCTATTCCAACGCATTCTATCCAACCAAAACGTTCACTATTAAGCTCTGCATCCCAACATTCAGTAGCATAATGGGCAAGTTCATCAGGCGCATGTTTCCTAAATCTGAACTTCTTTGGATCCACACCAATATTTAACAGAAACTCTTGTGTTAGATACATGTAATATGCAAGTGCTTGGTTGTTTATCACTTTGTTTTTCACAGCTTTTTCTAAAGAGATTCTCATCTCTTTTTTGTTGTCAAAAAGATACAGCTCTTTGTCTTTAACACTATCAAAACTTGGATGTCTTTTATCATCTGGATCAAAAAAAATCTCTGCCTCGGCCATGTTGAACTCACGTAGTCTTATAGTACCCTGCCTTGGCGAGACCTCGTTTCTGTAACCCTTACCGATTTGTACAACACCAAATGGTAGCTTCTCCCTGGCATACCTATACAACAAATGGAAGTTTGTGAAAATACCCTGTGCTGTCTCAGGCCGCAAAAAAGCCTTTCTACTGTCACCAATTCCTATGCTGGTAGAAAACATTAGATTGACATCATGCGGATCGCCTAGTTTACTACCACAAGTAGGGCATTTAATCTTGTCTTCTTTCAAAGCCTGCTCAACAGTGAGTTTCTTGTCAATAATATCCTCAACTTTGTAGGATGTTTTGCATTTCTTGCAATCCACAGTAGGGTCAGTGAACTCCTCAACATGACCAGATGCACTCAAAACCTCATACAATGTTACCGTTGGTGTGTTTATCTCAACACAGTTATCCTTCAAAAGATAATACTTACGCCAGATGTTTTCAATGTTGTTTTTCAACTGTGAACCAAGAGGCCCATAGTCATAAAAACCTGCTACACCACCATAAATCTCAAAAGATGGGTAGATGAAACCTCTGCGCTTACCCATCATCATTATTTTATCATGAACATCCAACGGCATAAACTACTCTCTTCTCCGAATATTGATTAAAATAAGAATGGGTTAATGGGATTTAAAACATGCAGGCCATAAGGTCGATATCAGAGATCATGCCGATTAACCGGTCGTTTTCATCTACAACAGGCACGTGACTTATGTTGTTTTTTATCATTTTTTGAGCTATCTCGGAAATTGGTGTGTTTTTGAATGCTTTTACTATATTTGTTACCATGACCTGTTTTACGGGAACTGGTGGTACGTCTACTTTTGATGTAGAATAATAAAGCCTTACCGTGTCTCTTATTCCCTCCCATGTCCACTGGTCTTCATCATCGCCGATGCCCATATCAGACTTTGAGACGCTCTCCTTTATATGACTTAGTTTAAACAAATCCCCGTCGCTAACAATACCAGCTAGTTTAAGGTCATCGTTTATAACTGGCAGGGCGTTCTCGCTTGTTATGTTGATTATCTCCATAACGATGTTTATTGGTGTCTCCTCATAGACAGGGACAACCATGTTTGTGTAATACTTTTCAGTGGCCTCTCTTTTTCTCTCAGAAAGAGTCTTTAGGATATCGGTTGGGCTTATGATACCAACGATTTGTTTTCTTTTGTTTACAACAGGTAAACCATGTATCCTATTTTGATATAGTAACTTAGCTGCGATTTTCATGTCTTGGTCTTTTTCTACTAGATGGAGTTTGTCGCTCATTATTAACGCTAGTTGCTCCTCGTCAGAGTTCCTAAAAATATCGGTTCTCGTTACAACTCCCACAACATTTTTTGTACCTTTTTTTAGAATAGGCATACCGGAAACATTATGTTTAGCAAGTACCTTCAAAGCGTCTTTAACAGTTCCGGGAACATAACCAACAATCAAATCGGTTGACATTACATCTTCAATTTTCACATTCATCCCTCTTTTTTATTGGATTATAATATATAATGGTTTTAATGATTCTTTATCCAGCACAACTAAACCTGTTGTGGGGTCTGGGGCAGGAATGCTATCATCTGCATTTAAAACTTTCCTTGCGCCATAGGTTACCATAGTCAATAATTCCTCAGTCGAAAACTCGTTTGAAACGGTTTTTATGTATTTTATCTCATTCAATATGTTTGGTGAATTGATCATAGCATTATCAGTTCCAATCAATATATTAACACCATGTTTTTTTAATAAACTCAGGTTGGGTTTCAAACAATAAAACATGTTTGATCTAGGACAAACCACTACAGGAATATTTTTATCTTTGACACGTTCGAGGTCACTATCTGTAGCGAACACCATATGTACTAAAAAATCAGGTTTCAGATTAAGAATCAAATCAATATCTTCCCTTATTCTCTCGCTAGCATGAAACGCAAAAATCTTTCCTTCTTTTTTTGTGTGCTTAGCAACCTTCTCAAGCTCAGAGTAATCCCAGTCAGAAATACTACTTAGACCTATGCCATCAGAGTTTTCCAACAAGAAATTAACCTCATCAGAGTCATAATTTAGATGTTTTGGTCTTGACAAAATCAAGGAAGAAACTCCTGTGTTTTTCAAAGATTTTTTAAGCCAAGAAACACCGCGTATCCCATTTTCTCTGAAATCATAAAAACAAGAAACGCCACTACTCTTCATAGCATTAATTGAGTCTCTCATCCCAGCTATTGTCTCTTGCTCGGTAGCTTCTTTTAACAGTCTGTATTTCAAACCATTTGGTGGTGCAACAAGTTCCTCAACTTTTCTAGGGAGATTTATTTCCTTTTTTTTAACAAATGAGTCACCGATGTGCGTATGGGCATTAACAAAAGTCGGTGTTATCAAACCACTACAAACCGGTTTTTTAGGTGGAGAGCCTTTGCCTGTTTCGATTATTTTATTTTTTTCAAAACCAATGTATCCTTTTTCAAAACCTTTATCTGTAAGTACTTCCCCTGAAACGTATTCCATTAAAGACTAAGAAACAAAGAGGTGTTTTAAACTTTATTTATCGACTCTATTTCAAGGTCTTGACCCATTCGTAGACGGGCTCGACAAGTTTTTTTATCCTCTCTTTTTCCTTGTTCATAGGCGATGGTTTCCATCCATCTGCGGGCTCAAAATAGAAATCAGTGATTGCTCCGATGCGTTGATCTTTTGGTTTGAAAACAACTTTT
>Ga0172363_10001645_pt1 | contig 18076 bp, 17 predicted proteins | sample LakKivs2_kivu2a2_FD_114541 | JGI IMG/M metagenome (GOLD analysis project Ga0172363, IMG submission 114541) | Sediment microbial communities from Lake Kivu, Rwanda - Sediment s2_kivu2a2 | ecosystem: Environmental > Aquatic > Freshwater > Lake > Sediment | place: Rwanda: Western Province, Lake... | reverse complement strand
TTGAAAACTTCTTTTCCGCCTGAAAAAAAATAAGTTAATAAAAAAGTAAATATGGGTAAAACTCCGCCAATGGCTGGAACTACCCTTGAAGCTTCAAAAAGAGACAGGGCGCTGAAAAATCCAAATAAGGCAAAAATTCGAACGGCTCCGGCTAAAAGTGCTAAAAGTAAAATTAAAGGTTCGGGAATGGAGAAACCAAGAGGAACTAAGAATAATACAAAAATACTAAGAACTCCCATATAAAATACATAAACCTTTGGGCTGGGAATGGGACCAGATATTAGATATTTATCTATTATGGCTGTAATAGCAAATAGAAAATAGGCAAAAATTGTAATTAGAGCCCAGGACATTTTAAAATTGTTTCTTTTATCTTTAATGTTCCCATTTTTTCTCCCTCAACAAATCCTTCCATGGCCGCTTCAGCCAAGTATCCGTGCTCTAACCAGTCAAATAACCATTGGGAGGTATATTTAGGATCTTCCTGGGAAAGGCCGAAGCCTGACTTTAACAACCACCTTCTATTAAATTCCTCCTGAGAACCAATTGGAGGAGCAATAATAATTGGTATTCCTAAGGCAGAATAAAAAGAGAGCTCTGAAGGCTTGGTCCATAAAATATCGGTTTTTCTTAAAGCGGAATTAAATTTTTGAAAATAACTTTCAATATCTTTTTCAAAAAGTATTTCAATGCTTTTATCCAATTTTTTTCCCAAATTCAGTTTTCCAATGTTTTTTAAAAAATATTCCTTAACCTTTTCTTTAATTCCGGCTGACAAAATTAATTTTACTTCTCCAGCCCAGATTTTTACCGCTAAAGATTTAGCTATTTTGATTCCAATTTCTTTTTGGGCGCCGGCTCCGCCGACTGAAAACATTATGGTTAAAGGATGATTGGGTTCTTGAGGCAGGCTGTCCAAATTTTCCTTAATTAATATCTTGTAATTTTCAAAATATCTTTTTTTGGGGTCTAAATTTAAAATTCGGTGTCTTAAATCTTCTTTCAAAATTTCCATTTTTTCGGTGCCGATATTTTCTAATGGTAGAGGGTAACCGGTCAAAAAAATATTTTCTGGTTTTACTCCATAAAGTTTTAGTCTTTCCACCGTCCTGGTGTTGGGAGCGAGATATTTAATTTTGCTTGATTCGGGATTTAATGAAGCCCAAGTTCGGGAAATATCAGCGTCACAAATAATACAAAAAATTTCTCTAGGATAATTAAAAAATTCAGCCATAAAAGCTGGCATAAAGAAGGTAGAAATTATCGGTAAATTCGCATTTTCCAATCTTAAATCTTCAATTAAATGTCTTCCCCAACCCTTTTTGAAGCCGGCATAGATCTGTTTTAAGACAAAATTTGGTTTTGATAAATCTCTTTTTGGATAAAAAGTTAAAATTTGCTGGAATCGGTCATAGATTGAAAAAAAGGCTTTACCCATTAAAGGAATTCTTGAAAAACGAGAGATAAATTCATAAAATTTTCTTGCCGTCTCCCAGATTTTTTTATCTTTTTCCGGAATCCTCCGATATTCGTTAGCATTAATAACTTTCCCCTCGGGAGCCAAACCCCTTAAAGGATAAGCCGTTCTCTGATGACCATAACCCATATTAACCGATATTAACCAGGCCCTTTGAGTCATATTAAGTTATTGTATCAAATTTTAATAATTTTACATTACTCCCCTAAACTAACGTAAAATTATTGCCATGGCTTGAACTTTACGTTATTATAGAAATAAAAATGGGCTTAAGAAAATATAAATATTATTTTAGTAAACCAAAATCGGAAATTGTGAAAGATGTTTTTTCTTGGTTAGCGATTGCTGGAGTAATCTGTATAGCTGCCAGCTCTCCTTATTTTATCAGAAGTCTTTTAAATAACTATAAAAAATGGAAAAAATATCCAAAGAAAAAAGTTGGGGATACTTTTTATAATTTGAAAAGACAGGGGTTAATAGAAATAAAAAAGAAGGGTTATCAAATTTATATCAGCCTAACCGAAGAAGGAAAAAGAAAAGCTGGGATATTTCAGATTGATAAATTTAAAATAAGACGAGAAAAGTGGGATGGGAGGTGGCGATTAGTGATTTTTGATATTTCTCAACTCAAAAAAACTTACCGCGAGGCATTTAGAGGAAAATTAAAGGAATTAGGATTTTATCAGTTGCAAAAGAGCGTCTGGATTCATCCTTTTGATTGTCAGGCAGAAATTGAACTATTGAGAGATTTTTTTGGTTTATCGGAAAAAGAAATAAGATTGATTGTAGCGGAAAATATCGGTAACGATAGCAAAATGAAAGGATTTTTCAAATTAGACTAACGTAATATCATTGCTATGGCTAAATTATTACGTTAGTTTTAGTTTTGTTATAGGGTTAATAGTTTAAAAATTTAAATTTTTGGTTTTTTTGTAGGCGCCAAGTAATTAATCCTAAAATTAAATAAGAAATTATCAGCCAAATCCAGGAAATCTCTAATAATTTAAAGGTCCAAAGTTGGGAAAAGAAACCAACGATTTTAATAAGATAGGTTAGTAATAACCAGCAAGGGAGGGAAAAGAGCCAGCCTAAGGGTTGAAAAATTAATCCGGCTATTCCAAAAGCGAACCCTAATCCCATAATATATGGCAAAAAGGGAACAATTAGAATATTAGTGACTGGAGAAACTAAGGAGAAATAGCCAAAATTGTAAATTAAAATCGGTAGAGTAAAAATTTGGGCAGAAAGAGTCATTGCCAAAAGGCTTCTTAACTGCAAGAAATTAGGAATTTTTCTCAGAATATCTTGAAAAATCGGTAAAAAATAAATTATTCCCATCATCGCCAAAAAAGAAAGCTGAAAGCCGACATCAAATTTTAAAAGTAAGGGATTTTGGGCCAGCATCAAGGCAGCAGCAAAAACGATTGTCCTGGAAGAAGTATTCATTCTGCCCAAATATTGAGCTAAAAGAAAAAGTCCGCCCATGATGCCTGCCCGGATAGCCGAAGGTTGAAGACCAGTCATAATAATAAATAAAGTAATTAAAATTATTGAAAACCAAAAGGCCTGCTGCCGCCAGAGACCAAAACCTATCAATAAAGTCATTAAAATACTCGTTAAAATCGCCACATGAAGCCCGGAGACAGCCGTAATGTGTCTTACTCCAGCCACGTTTAATTTTTGTTTTAAATCCTCAGAAATCTGCCTTTTATCTCCCAAAATTAACGCCCCCAAGATAGAACTCTGGGGCGGAGATAAATTTTGATAAATTGATTCTTTTAGTTTTTCTTTAAACTGCAAAATTTTAGCATAACCCTCCACAAAAAAATTGTGAGGGGTTTCTTTTTCTAGTAATTCGATTTTTGGCCAGTAAATTACCGAGTAAATTCCATCTTTAGCTAGATATCCTGGATAATTAAAATCTTCAAGTTCTTTTGGTAATTCTATTTTCCCGGTAATTTTTAATTTATCTCCGTATTGATATTCGGGATATTTCCAAATCGTAACTAAAACCCTCGCAGAAACCGGCAGAGAACTGTTCTCCGCCAAACTAATCTCTGTTGCTTTAATTGTTAATTTTTGGGTTTTTTCTCTAATATCTGGTTCAGCCACCACCATTCCCAATAAAGTAATGGTTTTTCCTGAGTCATCATATTTTCTTAATTCATTATTGGTAATTCCTAATTCGACCTGTTGGTGCCGCCAGATTCCCAAGACTAAAAATAAAAGACAAAAACCAATCACGACAAACTTTTTGTATTTCCAGAATACCGAAATTAATAAAATTCCCAAAATTAAACCCGGTAGTAGAAGATAAACTTCACTACCGGGCAAGACCCCCAGCATTGAACCAATAAAAATTCCTGCGATGAAAGAAAGACAAAAATACAAAAAAATTTTCGAAGCAGTCATTATTTTATCTTACCTGGCAAATTTCAAAAAAGGGAGAAATTATCTTTTGAATTTCCAATAAAAATTCCTGGGGATAGGGTTTGATTTTTTCAAATTTTGAATCAATTGTTTTTTCTGGCCGAAAATTTTGGAGAAAATATCTTTTAGCACCTCGAATCCACTTTGCCATTTCAATTACATCTTCTTTTTTATGAAGTGAAGGAACGATGGTGCTGCGAAATTCGTAATCAACTTTTCCCTCTTTTAAAATATCGATGCTCTTTTGGATTTTTTTAATATCAGACTTTACTCCGGTTGCTTTTTCATATTTTTCTTTGGGGGCTTTAATATCCATTGCCACATAATCTACTAATTTCCCATTAATTAATTTTTTCAAGGTTTGAGGGTCTGAACCATTAGTGTCCAGTTTTACAAAAAATCCCATCTTTTTAATTTTTTTAATAAGCGGTATTAATCCTTTGGAAATCGTTGGCTCTCCCCCGCATAAAACCACGCCATCAATCAGTTTTTTTCTTTCTTTTAGAAATTTAAAAAGTTCTTTTTGAGAAATTTTCGGCTGTTTTTTGATTTTTTCAGGTAAAACCAACTCTGAACTGTAACAAAATGGACAGCGAAAATTACAACCAGTAAGAAAAACCGTGGCCGCCAGGCGGCCAGGGAAATCAATAAGAGTTAATTTTTGAAGTCCCCCTATTTTCATTATTTTTTCGCAGGGATTTTTTCTTTAGGCAAGTCAATTATTTTATCTTTTTGATAAACCCTGTATTCTCTCCGCCACCTGAATTCTTCTTTTTTCCCAAGATTCCATTGCTGGACCAAACGAAGGTAACCGACTATTCTGCTATAAACCTCGCAGGGCTGTTTAATGGTGCATTTTGGACATTCAAAGTGCTCCCCTTCCAAATAGCCATGGCTTGGACAGATCGAGAAGGTGGGAGTTAAGGTAATATAGGGCAGGTGAAAATTTTCAAAAACTTTTTTAACTAAATTTTTAGCCGCTTGAGGGTCAGAAATCCTTTCCCCTAAAAAAAGGTGGAGGACTGTGCCGCCACTATAGCGACACTGAAGTTCATCTTGAAGTTTTAGGGCTTCAAAAGCATCATCGGTGTAATTAACCGGCAAATGGGAGCTATTCGTATAGAATGGTGTTTCTTTTGTCCCGGCGGTAATAATATCAGGGTATCTCTCTTTGTCAATTCTTGCCTGGCGGTAGCTTGTCCCTTCGCCAGGAGTAGCTTCTAAATTATATAAGTTTCCTGTTTCTTTTTGATATTTTACTAATTTCTCTCTCATAAAATCTAAAATTTCAAGGGCGAACCTTCTTCCTCTCTTTGAAGCGGTGGTCTCTCCTATAAAATTCAAAAGCGATTCGTTCATCCCTATTAAACCGATGGTGGCAAAATGATTGCCAAAATAAGAATTCCTTAATTGTTTAACCGAGGCCAAATAATGTTTTGAATAAGGGTAGAGTCCCTTTTCCATAAGGTCCTCCAATGTTTTTCTTTTGATTTCCAAACTCTCTTTGGCCAAATCCATCAAATGACTTAATCTTTCAAAGAAATCCTTTTTGGTTTTTGAAAGATAGCCAATCCGAGGTAAATTAATCGTGCAGACTCCAATACTCCCGGTAAGGGGCGATGAACCAAAAAGCCCGCCGCCTCTTTTATAAAGCTCTTTATTTGAGAGTCTTAATCGGCAACACATTGAGCGGAAATCTTCCGGTTTCATTTCTGATTGGATAAAGTTTGAAAAGTAGTTCACTCCATACATCGCCGTTGCCTTCCAGAGAGGCTCCAAATTTGGGTCGTCCCAAGCAAAATCTTTGGTAATGGAAACAGTTGGAATGGGAAAAGTAAATGGCCTTCCTTTAGCGTCGCCCTCCATTAATCCTTCGTAAAAAGCCCTGATAAACATATTCATTTCTTCCTGAAATTCGCCGTAAGTTTCCTTTTGTGGCTTCCCGCCAATAATGACCGGCTGATTTTTGTAGAACTCCGGAATCTTAATATCTAGAGAGGTATTAATGAAGGGCGTTTGAAATCCGACCCGAGTCGGCACCATACAGTTATAAAGAAATTCTTGCACCGCCTGCTTGACTTCTAAATAGTTTAATCTGTCATACCTAATAAAGGGCGCCAAAAGTGTATCAAAATTGGAAACAGCTTGAGCCCCTGCACTCTCTCCCTGAAGCGTAAAAAAGAAATTTACCAATTGACCTAAAGCCGTTCTGAAGTGCTTGGCTGGCCGAGATTCTATTTTGGAAGGAACTCCGCCAAATCCTTTTAATAATAAATCATAAAGATCCCACCCCATGCAGTAGCATGCGATGGTCTCTAAATTGTGGATGTGAAAATCTTCATTGGCGGCAGCTTCTCTGATTTCTTTGGGGTAAATTTTGTTCAGCCAGTATTTTTTAGCAATCTCTTTAATCGCATATTGATTAAGTCCCTGTAAAGAAAAAGTCATATTGGCATTCTCATAAACCTGCCAATCTAATTCCTGGATGTATCTGTCAATCATTTCGGTTGACTCATCAACCACTGCCACTGCCTCTCTGATTCTCCTTCTCTGCTCTCGGTATAGAATATAGGCTTTGGCGGTTTCGACTAAACCTTCCAAAATTAAAACCTCTTCAACAATATCTTGAATTTGCTCAACATGAGGAATTTCGTCTTTTTTGAATCTCCGGTTTAAAATTTTGACGACTTTATCAGAAAATTTTTTTGATTTTCTACCATCACCCTGGCCGGTAGCTGTTAAAGCTTTAAAAATGACGTCAGAAATTCTGGTCTGGTCAAAATCAACGACTGTTCCGTCTCTTTTTTGGACTTTGGTGATTTTGTTTTGCATAAATTACTTCATTTTACTCCGACAAAAAAACTGGGTCAAATCCCAGTCAAGCTCTATTAAAGTTTAGAGTTATCCACAGGGCTTTAAATAAGGTTTTAAAAACCAGTAGCAATAACTCTCACTTTTATTTCTCCTTTTTTTAGCCCCGCACCAGAACAAGCTCGGTGGAAAGCAGGCTTTTCGTCTAAAATTGCACCAAAAATTATTTTAGCTTTAGGACTAATTTCCTGGCAGATAACTTTGGCGACTTCATCAATTTCAGAAAGAGAAATATCTTTGCCACCCGAAACGTTGAATAAAATTCCTTTTGCTCCTCGTAAATTTATATCTAAAAGAGGGGAATTTATTGCCTGTAAGGCTGCCTTCTCGGCTCGTTTCTCCCCGAAAGCTCTTCCTATTCCAAAAAGAGCGGTTCCGGAATTTTTCATAATGGTTTTGATATTGGCGAAATCAACATTAACGATACCGGGAAGCATTATCAAATCGGAGATCCCTTTAACTGCTTCTCTTAAAACATCATCACAAATCCAAAAAGCATTCAAGATGGTGATACCTGGGTCTAACGTTTCTAACAATTTATCATTTGAAATAACAATTAAACTGTCAACTTTTTCTTTTAGTCTTCTTAAGCCATTTTCGGCAACACGACTCCTGGCCTGACCTTCGAAGAAAAAAGGCTTGGTCACTACAGCCACCGTGAGAGCGCCTGAATTCTTTGCAATTTCGGCAACAACCGGACCGGCTCCGGTCCCGGTGCCCCCGCCACAACCATAAGTGACAAAAACCATATCCGAACCTTTTAAAACTTCTTTAATTTCTTCCCTCTGTTCTTCGGCTGCTCGTCTGCCAATATCTGGATTCATCCCCGTACCTAAACCTCGAGTTAATTTTTTCCCGATTCGTATTTTTAAATCGGCTCTAATCTTTTTTAAATCCTGAGCGTCAGCATTTATGGCAACCAAAGTCACGCCCTCAATTTTACATTTTTTCATTCGGGAGACCGCATTTCCTCCCGAACCCCCTACCCCGACTACTTTAATTTTAGTTGTTGACTTCATGCTTCGATAAACTCAGCATGACCCTGAATTCATTGAAGGGTCATGGAATAAAAATTTTAAAAAATCTTTTTATTTTATTACCAATCCCATTCCTAAGGGTTACTCCGCCCCTCTCTTCCTTTTCTAAATCGGCTCCTCCTAAAACTAATCCACAAACTGTCGCCAGTCCGGGGTCATCTATATCTAAAATTCCTTTGGGTTTACTTAGCTTGACTGGCAATTTGAGTTCTTTTTTAGCTAAATCTACCATCTTTGACAGTTTAGAGCCACCCCCGGTTAAAACCAGACCAGCTGGTAAAAGTTTTTCTCTCGAAATTTTTTTTAATTCCTTATTAACTTCTCTGAAAATTTCTGAGACTCTATCCTCTATAATCCCAGCCAACTGTTTATGGGAAAAAACCAAAGGCTCCTCTTCGCCAATGTCCACTTTTTCTCGCTTTTTGCGAGGAGAGTAATTTGACCCTAAAAAGCAAGAGCCGTACTCAATTTTTATTCTTTCAGCAATATCAATATCGCACTTCAAACCAATGGCAATGTCGTTGGTAATATTACTGGAGCCCATTGGCAAAATAGCCAAATGGATTAAATCTCCCTCTTCAAACACAACCAAGCCCGAAGTCCCTGCTCCAATATCCAAAAGGGCTACCCCCAATTCTTTTTGTCGAGGAGTAAGGCAGGCTCTGGCACTGGCTGTTGGCGAGGGAATTAGGTCTAAAATTTGCAAGTCGGAGTTTAAAATCGCCTGGGTTAAATTCTTTAAGTAAGGAGAAAAGCCACCCAAGGCCAAAACTTCAGCCTCCAATCTTACTCCCTGGAGACCCAGGGGTTCTTTTACTCCTCTCTGACCATCAACAATAAATTCTTTTGGAAAAACATCAAAAATTTCTTTATTTGAAGGTAAAGAAAAAGTTTGGGCAGCCTGCAATACTCGAGAAATATCTTCTTCCGAAATTTTTTGATCAGCTCGAGAAACCGAAATTAATCCATGGGAAGGAGTTAAAAATAAATGGCTCCCTCCAACACTAAGATAAACAGAATCAATTCTTGTTTCGGTTTCGCTTTTAATTTGCTCTAAAATACTTCCTAAAAGTGTGGAAACTTCCTCAGGGTTAATTACCACTCCCCTTCTAATTCCAACCGCTGGCTCTTGGATAATGGATACTACTTGAAGTTCTGCCTCTTTTGGTTTTTTTTGAGCAACTAAAACTTTTATTGCGGTCGTCCCAATATCTAAACCAGTGATGATATGAGCCCTGGACATATTTTATATTTTCTCTAAATAATAATTTTGTTTTTCTTCCATTTTTTGGGCAGCTTTTTCTGACTTCTCATGGTTATATCCTAAAAGATGCAAGAGTCCATGAATTAAAACTCTAGCTAATTCTTTTTCAAAACTGGCTTTATATTTTTTGGCATTTTTTTTAACCTCTCTCAAACAGATTACTATCTCTCCTAGGCCATCACCGGGAAAAGCCAGAATGTCGGTTGCCCGATTTTTCTTCCGATACTTTTTATTTAGCTCTCTAATTCTTCCCCGTCCAACCAGAGCAATTGACAAATCCTTATTTTCCCTTTTTTCACTTTCTAAAACTTTTTGGCAAACTTTTTCTAAAAATTTTTTATCAATTTGAACAGCGGTCAAATTATTAATCTCAACCATCATATTTACTTTTCTTTTGGAGATAAAAGCTCTTTAACTATTTTACTCACTATACTTCCATCGGTTTTGCCTTTTACTTTTGACATTAACTCTTGCATTACTTTTCCCATATCTTTTATTTCTTTGGCGCCGACTTTCTCTATTGTTTCTTGGACTATTTTTTTAATTGCCTCTTCAGAAAGCTGCTCTGGCAAATATTTTTCTAAAATTTCTTTTTCTTTTGTCTCTTTTTCTACTAAATCCTGCCTTTCCCCTTTTTCAAATTCTAAAATTGACTCTTTTCTTTTTTTAATTTCTGAAGAAATAACCTCAATTACTTCCTCGTCCAATAGTTGGCTTTCTTTTTCTAAATCTTTTTCTTCAAGCCCTGGCTTTTGTTTGCTCAATTTATATCTCTTTTCTTTCTCTTTATTGAAAATGTTAGCTAAGAGCAAACGCAAAACCGAGGATTTTAACTCCTCCCTATTTTTGACTGCCTCTTTTAAATTGTTTTGAATTTTTCCTTTTAATTCACTAATCATTCTTTTTAACTTCGGCTAGTTTTTTTATTTTTTCGTATACTTTTTTTAATTCCTCTCGTCTCAAAGCAGCTTTTTTTCTCATATCTCTCGATTTTTCTCTTTCTCGGAATCTAATTTTTCTTGCCCGAAGCAAAATTCCGCTCCGCTGAACACTTTTATTAAAGCGGTAAACTAAGGATTGAATTGATTCTCTCTGTTGTTTTTTTATTTCTAGACCCATATTTAAGGCATGCCGGGGATATTTCTTTCTTCTTCGCTTTTCCAGCCGGCTAATAAATGTAAATGCAAATGGTCAATTATCTGGCCAGCCGGCCTTCCAACATTAATTACTAATTTATATCCCTCTAAATTTTTCTCTTTGGCTATTTTTTGAGCAACTAAGATCAGCTCTCCCATTAATTCTTTATCCCGAAGTTCTAAATGATTTATTGAATGAATATGTTTTTTAGGAATAATTAAAAGGTGAAGGGGCGCTTTGGGATGAATATCTTTGAAAACTAAAACCTTCTCGTCTTCATAAACAATTTCGGCTGGCATTTCTTTTTTAGCAATTTTACAAAAAAGACAATTTATGTTTTTTCCTTGATGGGTGGTGGGTGGGTTGGAGTCCATAATTTATTTCTTAAGTTTTTTCTCTATCTCTTTAACCACCTTATCTAACCTTATGGTTTCTTGCCGGCCAGTTGTCATTTCCTTTATAATTATTGTTCCTTCTAAAGCTTCTTGTTGGCCTAAAATTAAAGTGTATTTTACTCCGAGTTTATCTGCTCTAGCTAATTGAGCCTTTAAAGAATCTCGGCCAAAAGATTCAGCAATTTGAATTTTAGCTTTTCGAAAATCTCCTAACAATTTTAAACTTTTTCTTTTGGCCAGATTGCCAAGTTGGGCTAAAAAAATCTCGGGTTCTCGCTCTTTTTTGAGTCGGAGCTGTCTAGTTCCCATTAGGTTTATTATTCTTTCAATTCCTGCCGCCCCGCCACAACCTGGCGCATCTTTGCCCCCCAAAAGTTTAGTTAAAGCATCGTATCTTCCTCCCCCGGCCAAAGCTCCCAAAGACCTTCCTTCTGGAGATTCTTCATAAATTTCAAAAACCGTTTTCGTATAATAATCCAACCCCCTGACTAAATAAGGATTTAAATGATAGGGCAATTCAATCTCATCTAAAAACTCTAGAACTTCTTTAAAATGAAGGTGACAACTCTCGCAAAGGTGGTCAATCGTCTGAGGAGCCTGACTAATTATTCTCTGACACTTTTCTTCTTTGCAGTCCAAAATCCTTAAAGGGTTTTCTCGCAAGCGACGCCGACAATCAGCGCATAAAGCCACTTCCCTTGACCTAAAATAACTCACCAAAAGCTTTTTATAGTAAGGTCGACATTGGTTGTCTCCGATACTATTTATTTCAATAATTAATTTTTTTAATTTAAGTTCTCTTAGAATATTGTAAAAAATTTGAATAATTTGGGTATCAATCACCGGACTCTCCTCTCCCAAGGCCTCAAAGCCAAATTGCCAGAACTGACGAAAACGGCCAGCCTGAGGTTTTTCATGGCGAAAATAAGGACCGAAATGCCAAAGCTTTACTGGTTGAGGAAGATTTTGCATTCCGTGTTCAATATAGGCTCTGACCATTGAAGCTGTTTGTTCCGGCCTCAAAGTTAAATAATCAGCGCCTTTGGTGCGAAAAGAAAACATTTGTTTTTGAACAACATCGGTAGCCAAGCCAATTCCTCTGGAAAAAAGCTCGGTTTCTTCTAAAATCGGAGTTTCAATCTTTTGAAATTGATAAAAATTGGCGATGTCTTCGCAAATTTCGTAAATCTTTTGGAAATATTTCTGTTCTTCGGGTAGAATATCATGCATTCCGGTAGGAGTTTGGAACTTGGGTTTTTTACTCATATTGAGGGATTTCGAATTTGGCTAAGGCAACGAATGGCCAGGCTCTAAAAAATACTCGACCAATAATGTCCTCTCTCGGAAGAGGCCCCCATCGCCTCGAATCGGAAGAAGAAATTCGGTTATCTCCCAAAACAAAGTATTCATCTCCAGTCAAAGTTATTCGGACATCTCCGGGAGTCAGAGTAAACGGCGGAAGATAGCCTGTTTCATTTAAAATTTGAGTTCCATTTTCATTAAAAACTATTACCTTGCCATCTTCAATCGTTATCGTCTCTCCAGGAAGCCCGATAATCCTTTTGATATAACGCTGGGAAGGATTTTGAGGATATTTAAAAACTATTACCTCCCCTCTCAAAGGTTCTCGAAATCGATAAGAAATTTCATCAATAATTAAATAATCACCATTTTCAAAATTCGGCTCCATCGATTGGCCTTTAACAAAAAATGGCTGAAATAAAAAATAGCGAATGGGGACGACTATTAGTAAAGCAATAACGACAATTTTTATGATTTCCCAAATAAAGACAAGGAAACTTCTCATATTTTCTAATTATACTATTTTTTCTTTTCAAAGCAAGCCCCCGTAGTGAGAGACTTCTCTACTACTGGGGCAAGTTGTATAATGAACCAATGATAATTATTGTTGGTCTTGGCAATCTCGGGAAAAGATACACTAAGACCCGCCACAACCTCGGCTTTCGAGTAGTTGAAAGTTTAAAGTTAAAAGTTAAAAGTTTTTCTGATTGGAAATATGAAAAAAAATTCCTGGCAGAAATTAGCTGGGGAAAAATTGATAACCAGCGAGTAATCTTGGCAAAGCCCAGAACATTTATGAATGACTCAGGTAGATCAGTAAAGAAAATATTCTTAAATCTTAAATCTGAAATCTTAAATCTGTTCGTGGTCCATGATGATATCGATTTGCCTCTGGGAAAAATCAAAGTCTCAGTCGGTCGGGGAGCAGCCGGTCACAAAGGAGCGGAGTCAATAATTAAAGAGTTAAAAACGAAAAATTTTGTTAGATTTAGAATTGGTATTTGCCCCCCTACCAAAAATATGGTGGGGGGTAAACCAAAAAATCCGGAAAAATTCGTCCTCCAAAAATTTACTAAAGAAGAGGAAAAGATTGTAAAAGAAGCAATAAAAAAAACCGCCACAGCTGTTGAGTTTTCTTTAAAAGAAGGGGTAGAAAAAGCAATGAGTAAATATAACAAATAGTTTTTGCCCTCTGGCCTACCTGTCTACCTCAGATGATAAAATTTGAGAGAGCGAGCGCTATGAATTTGGGAGTAAAAACTTCAAACCATAGCCTTAGGCATTAAGCTAAAGGAGGGATTGCTTAAAATCCGTCCCACATTAAATAAGTAAAACTTATCTAACGGGCAAGCCACTCGCCCTCCCAAATTTTGTCATCAAAATTTAGGAGGATAAACAGGCAGGCCGGAAAGCCAAATAATTTTGACAACTTTCTATAATACTTTATTATAATTTAATTTAATGGATTTGTCAAGGGCAGCCATTGATAAAGCCTTAATTTGCGGCATCACCCCCTACTTTTTAGAAAGGGGTAATTTTTGGTTTGAGAAGAATTTAAATAAAATTTTAGAAACCAGAAAAACCCAATCCTTTTTTGAAGACAATATTCTTTATTTAGCCAAGAATCAAAACTATAATTTTTCTCAGTTTTTAAGAAAATTGGATGAAATGGGTTATGAAAGAGTCTGGCAGGTTTCAGAACCGGGAGAGTTTTCCCAGCGAGGAGGAATTGTTGATGTCTTCCCAATAAATTCTGATTTTGCTCTTCGCTTTGATTTTTTGGGAAATAAAATTGAAACCATTGAACAGCTACCGATAAAAATTGAGGATGAGAAATTAGCCAAGGAAATTTTAAAAAAGAAATTAAAATCCCAGAAATTATTTTCTGATTTAAAAGGATTAAAACCCGGGGATTATTTAGTACACCTGGACCACGGTATAGGAATTTACAACCAGCAATTAACAATTAACAATCAACAATACTATCAGCTTGAATACTCAGCTGGCGATAAACTTTATGTGCCGGTAGGATTAGAAAGGAAGTTATCAAGATACATTGGTTTTATTACGCCAGGAATTTCCAGATTGGGTTCCTCTTTGTGGCAGAGAGTGAAAAGAAAGGTCAAAGAAGAGGCAGAGAAATTAGCCAGAGAACTTCTGGAAATCTATGCCAAAAGAGAGGTTGCTAAGAGGCCCTCCTACTTGCCCGAAGATGAAATAGATTTTCAACTGACATCAAGTTTTCCTTATGAAGAAACTCCTGACCAGATTCAAACACTGGATGAAATAAATAAGGATTTAGAAAGTTCAACACCTGTGGATAGAATTGTTTGTGGCGATGTCGGATTTGGCAAAACCGAGGTCGCTTTGAGAATAATGATAAGAGCAGTCAAATCTGGTTATCAGGTAGCAATGATTTGCCCAACGACAATCCTGTCTAATCAACATTTCCAGAATTTTAAGCAGCGCCTAAGAGAACTCCCAATTAAAATTGCTATTTTATCCAGATTACAATCAAAAGGAGAACAAAAAGAAACGACTGAAAAACTAAAAACTGGAAAAGTAGATATTGTAGTTGGCACCCACCGAATTTTGTCAAAAGATGTTGAGTTTAAAAATCTGGGATTATTAATTATTGACGACGAGCAAAGATTTGGTGTCAGGCAAAAAGAAAAATTAAAAAAGATAAGGGCTTCCCTGGATGTTTTATCGCTATCTGCCACCCCTATCCCTAGAACTCTTTATATGGCTCTTTCTTCTTTGAAAGATATCAGTTTAATTCAAACCCCACCAGTTGGCAGGTTGCCAGTAAAAACTTTTATTTTGCCCTTTTCTGAAAAGATAATTAAAAAAGCAATTGAAGAAGAAATTAAAAGAGGTGGACAAATTTATTATTTACACAATCGAGTAGAAACAATTGAAACAGTTAAGAAATTTTTAGAAGATTTGCTGCCTAAAGCAAGATTTGGTATCGTTCATGGCAGGATGAAAGAGAAAGATATAGTGAAAGTGATGACTGATTTTCAAAACCCCGAAGGAAAGCCTTCGGCTTCCTACGGGGTAGGTAAAAAAATTGATGTTTTGGTGGCAACGACAATTATTGAAAATGGTTTGGATTTACCAAACGTTAATACTTTAATTGTGGCTGACTCAACGAGGTTAGGTTTAGCCGAAGCTTATCAAATCAGAGGCAGAATTGGCCGTTCTCATATTCAAGCTTTTGCTTATTTTTTGTATGGTAGCCATTTAACTGAGAAAGTAAAAATGCGTCTTGATGCTTTAAAAGAAGCTGAAGAATTGGGCTCTGGCTATAAAATCGCTCTCAAAGATTTGGAAATCCGCGGCGCCGGCAACATTTTGGGCAAAGAACAATCAGGCAATATAAATCGGGTAGGACTTAATCTCTACTGCCAAATGTTGAGTGAGGCTATTGAGAAAATGAAGGCTAAATGTTAGATTTTAAAAATACACATGGACGAAATAAAAACAATTTCTATAAACGATAAAGATTATCCCAAGCTTTTAAAAGAAATTAAACAGGCGCCGGAAGTTCTTTATTATAAAGGAAGCTTGCCCCGAGCTGAGTCGAGAGGTTTTGCCGTTGTCGGAACGCGAATGTGTTCTTCTTACGGAAAACAGGTGGCTTTGGAAATTGCTGGCGATTTAGCAGAAGCAGGATTAACTATTGTTTCGGGCTTAGCTCCGGGAATTGATACTTTTTCTCATCAGGCAGTGGTAGAAAGAAAAAAGAGAACAATAGCTGTTCTGGGAACAGGACTTGACGAAAAAAGCATTTACCCTCAATCAAATATGAAATTAGCTAAAAAAATTATTGAAACCGGCGGCTGTTTAATTTCCGAGTATCCACCAAAGACTCGTGGTACTCAATTTACTTTTCCCCAAAGAAATAGAATAATTTCAGGACTATCTCTGGGAGTTTTAGTTATTGAAGCCAAGGGAAAATCAGGAGCTTTAATTACTGCTGAATGGGCTAAAAAACAGGGCCGAAAAGTCTTTGCCGTTCCCGGCCAAATCCATTCTTCAAATTCAAAAGGACCTCATTATTTAATCAAAAAGGGCGCTAAATTAGTTGAAAACGCCAACGACATTTTAAAAGAACTTAATCTCAATCTATCGATTTCCGAAATCAATAGAGTAATAGCGGGGGAAAACGAAGAAGAAAATTTGATTTTAGAAGCATTAAAAGAAAGAGCTTTAGATATTGATAAAATTATCGAGGAAACAAAATTGTCAGCGGCTAAAGTAGCCAGCACCCTTGCCATTTTGGAAATAAAAGGTAAAGTAAGAAACTTAGGAGGTAGCGTTTATGCAATTAGTTCTGGTTGAGTCACCAACCAAAAGCAAAACTCTTCAAGAATTTTTAGGCCCAGAATATAGGGTTCTTTCTTCTTATGGACATGTTCGGGATTTACCGAAGGACAAGTTTGGTGTTGAAGTTGAAAAAGATTTTAAACCAAAATATATTATTATTCCCAAAGCCAGAAAAACTATCCAGCTTTTGGAAGGAGAAACTCAAAAAGCAGAGTTGGTGATTTTAGCCACTGATGAAGACAGGGAAGGAGAAGCTATTGCCTGGCATTTGGCACAAATTTTAAATTTAGATGGGAAATCTTATCAAAGAATTGTCTTCCATGAAATCACCAAATCAGCAATTGAAGAAGCTCTGAAAAATCCGAGAAAAATTGATATTAATTTGGTTGATGCCCAACAGGCAAGAAGAATTTTGGATAGAATTGTTGGTTATGAGTTATCTCCTTTTTTGTGGAAAAAAGTAGCGCGGGGATTATCTGCCGGTCGAGTTCAGTCGGTAGCTGTAAGATTGGTGGCGGAAAGGGAAAGGGAAATTGAAAAATTTATCCCCCAAGAATACTGGGAAATTGCAGCAGAGCTGCAATCACAGATTCACACGGATAAGAAACAGATTAATACAGATAATAAATCATTCTTGGCGAAATTAATAAAGAAAAATGGGGAAGTAATTCCAAAATTGGGAATTAAAAACAAAAAAGAGGCGGAAAAAATTGTTAAAGATTTAAAAGGAGGGGAATATAGGGTCATCGATATTGAGAAAAAAGAGGTTAGACGCAATCCCCTACCGCCTTTTACTACTTCTACTTTACAACAAGAGGCCTGGCAGAGATTTAGATTCCCGGCAAAGTTCACAATGCAAGTAGCCCAGCAACTTTATGAAACTGGAAAAATCACTTACCACAGAACCGATTCTCTAAATCTTTCTGATTTATCACTTTTTGCCGCTAAAAAATTCATTACAGAAAATTATGGAAAAAAATATTGGGCAGGTTATTTAAGAAGATATAAGGCAAAGGGTAAAGTTCAAGAAGCCCACGAAGCGATTAGACCGACCTATCCTCAAAACGCTCCCGAAAAATTAAAAATTCAAGCTAAATTGAACGAGAAGTGTTCTCGGCTTTACGATTTAATTTGGCGGAGATTTATTGCCTGTCAAATGAGTCAAGCGGTCTTCGACTCGACTACCGTCGACGTCGAAGCCGAAGTCAAAAGTCAAAAATCAAAAGTCAAAAGTTATATTTTTAGGGCCACTGGCCAAATTTTAAAATTCGATGGCTTTCTGAAAGTTTATCCAATAAAATTTGAGGAAACCGAATTACCACCCTTAGAAAAAGATGAAATTTTAAAACTTATAAAATTAATTCCTTCTCAGCACTTTACCCAACCTCCGCCAAGGTATACTGAAGCCAGCTTAATTAAAGCCTTAGAACAAAACGGAATTGGCCGGCCCTCAACTTACGCCCCGATTTTATCTACAATTCAAGAGAGAAATTATATTGAAAAAGACGAAAATAGAAAATTTAGACCAACCGAAATTGGAATTGTAGTTAATGACCTTTTAGTAAATCATTTTCCAGAAATTGTTGATATCGGTTTTACGGCTGAGATGGAAAAAGATTTGGATGAGATTGCCGAAGGCAAAATAAAATGGGTGCCAGTAATAAAAGAGTTTTACGGACCCTTTGAAGAAAATCTTCAGAAAAAATATCAAGAAGTTTCAAAAAAAGATTTCACCGAAAAACCAACCGAGAAAATCTGTCCAAAATGCGGCGCTCGTTTATTAATCCGACTTGGCAAGTTTGGAAAATTTTACGCCTGTTCTAAATTCCCG
>Ga0172363_10001644_pt1 | contig 18086 bp, 29 predicted proteins | sample LakKivs2_kivu2a2_FD_114541 | JGI IMG/M metagenome (GOLD analysis project Ga0172363, IMG submission 114541) | Sediment microbial communities from Lake Kivu, Rwanda - Sediment s2_kivu2a2 | ecosystem: Environmental > Aquatic > Freshwater > Lake > Sediment | place: Rwanda: Western Province, Lake... | reverse complement strand
CTTATGTTGTAACACAAGTATTTAGCGGGTCTAAACCCGAAACAAGTTCATTCATTGATTTGAAAGGTAAGTATAAATCAAAATATTTGACATTCAGGGATAAATTAGGTAAACCTGATTGGGTTGAAAAGTTTTTAAAAATTACTGATGTTGAAAATATGGATTTTGAAGATTTTATTGTTAAATATGATTCAGAAAAAACTTTCCATTATATTGATGCTCCCTATTGGAAAACTGAGAACTACTATTCAAATCACGACTTTGATAGAAACGACCACGAAAGATTGGCTAATTGTCTAAAAAACATAGAAGGTAAGTTTTCTTTATCTTATTATGATTTCGAACTTCTTCACGAATGGTTTCCCGAGAACGAATATAAATGGGAGAAAAAACAGTTCGCAAAAGCCGCTGCGGCAAAAAAGGGAGTTTCACAAAATATGGGCGAAGAGTTATTAATAATGAATTATTGAAGAAATTATTTATATTTGCTGAATATTTATAATAAAAAAGTCAAAAAATGAGATTTACATCGATTCTTACAAATTTAATCTTGGAACAAACTCGTTTCCAAATACTTTACGATAAAATGGTAAAACCTTCGGCTAAGGGTGAAGGTAAAAAAAATAAAGGATTAATGGATTTTGACACTTTGAAGTCAATAATCTTCGCAGACCCAACAACAAGAGTTTCCCAAGGGGTTGATAAAGAAACTGCCGAATTAAAAGACATGGAAAATGTTAAGGTCGGTAAATTTACACAGTGGATTCTTAAACACTTCGTTAATCCAAGTATGGAAACCTTGGGAATTAGTGCCGAAACCGACCCAAAAAGTCCTGAATATAAGAAAGCAAGACGAGAGTTTGAACGACTTTTCATGGAGGATTTGTTTAAGATTACTCAACAACTTGAATTCTTTGAAGAGAACAAACAATACATGGCTCAGGATGAAAGGGATATCAATAAACTAACTCCTGAGAGATTGTTTGATATTTATTCAAACTTCCAATTACCTGAAAACAAAAAAAAGGAAATAGAAAAAAAGGAGGCTAAAAAATCAAGAGACGGGTTTAAACACGCAGGTGGAGAAATCCTTCTTATTGGTGATAAATGGACTCTTATCCGTATTAGTGATACTGGTTCAACTGGTAAAGACGCGGCAATTTATTATGGAGGATTCCAAGACTACAGAGAAGACGAATCCAATTGGTGTACTTCAGCCCCAGGACTAAATTACTTCAACACCTATATCAAAGATGGACCTCTTTATGTGATATTCCCAAATGAAGACGGTGGTGAAGTTGGTAAAAAGACCGGTCTCCCTAAAGAAAGATATGAATTCCACTTCCCATCATCTCAGTTTATGGATAGACATGATAGACAAATCAACTTGGTTGAATACCTAAACGGACCTATGTCTGAATTAAAAGAACAATTCAAACATGAATTTGCAAAAGGGTTAGTAAGTAAGGGTGGTAATAAAGTTGAAATTTCATATCCTGATAGTACAGCGGGTAAATTTGTTGCACTTTATGGATTTGAAGAATTGTTTGAAAGCTTACCCGACACGATTGACCATTTGATGATTACTAACAAAACTAATGAGAACATAGCTTTTGATGTACCATCATCTATGTCAAGATTTAAGAACTTAAAAGCGGTAATGTTCCAAAAATGCATTAAATCCTTACCTGAAAGTATCGGAGAGTGTAAAGATATAAATTACATAGCGGTTAATAAAAACCCTGAGTTAAAATCTCTTCCCGATAGTTTATGTAATTTGAAAAAATTAGCATTTATTAATGTTGCAGATACCTCACCTAATTTGCATTTCCCACAGTGTCTGAAAGACAAGATGGAAGACGAAGGTAACGGTTTTTGGTATGTTAATGATTAATTTTTTTGTAATTTGACGTGTTTTTAGTTATCTTTGTAAAAAAAAACACTATGATGAAAAATATTGATGTTGAAATTTATCTCAATGAGTTAAAATCTTTTTTTGAGAAAAATCCAAATGATTTGAATAACTTAATAGGTGATTCACTTAAAAGTAGATTTTTTGAAAAAGTTAGGATACAATCTCTTAGAAATGCAGAGACCGGCGATGAAGTTTCCTTGACTCAAAAACAGTTAATCGATATTGTTGTTGAATTGAAACAAGAAGAAATTACTTCAGGCAAATCCTTAATTATTCATGAAGTATTTGAACAAAACAAAGTTGGAATTTTTTGTTTGAATTAATTTGGAGTGTAAGGAACCCCGCTGTATATTTGTACCACAATTAAAAACAATAAACACCATGATGACAATCCAAGAACTTCAATCAATCGCTCCCTCAGTATTCAACACGCAAAAAGCTCAGAAACTTTCTGACCGTTACACCGTTGTTCCGACCATTGATGTTGTGAACCAATTCATGAACGCAGGATGGGAAGTATCAAGCGCAAAACAAGTAGGACAAGGTGTCTACGGAAAACACTCAGTTCGTCTCCGTAACTCAGAACTACCAAAAGTCGGTGATTCACTCCTTGAAGCAATCATCACAAACTCTCACGATGGTCGTACAAAACTCCAAGTTGGAGCGGGTTTGTACCGATTAGTATGTTCAAACGGTCTTGTGGTCCCAATGCAAGAACTAGTTAACATCAACCAACGACACATGAACATTCAAATGGATGAGGTTAACCAAATTACAGAGAAGTTCATTGAGATTTCCCCAATGATTGAGCGTTCTGTAAACAGAATGATGGAAAAAGAAATGTCAATGGATGAGAAGATTGACTTCACTACAAAGGCGTTGAATGTTCGTTGGAAGAACACCGAGGATATCTCAACTCTAACACTTGAGACAATCGTAAACCCACTCCGTGTTGATGATTTTGAGAGTACTTTGTGGAATACATTCAATGTAGTACAAGAGAAGTTGATTCGTGGAGGATTCGTTAAAGAGCAAGGTCGCAACAAGCGTACAGTGAAACCAATCACATCACTGAACATGGACACAATGATTAACCAAAAGTTGTGGGAACTTGCTGAGACGTTCATCTAATTTATTTAACAAACGGGGGAAGAGGAATTGGCCTCTTCCCCAATCACATTTTTTACATGGAAAAAGTTTTTTTTGAAGAATTTGAGATATACAGAACAACTGAGTACGAAAAGTTTTATGAATTACCTAATTATTTTTTTGAGAAAAATCCAAATGATTTGAATATCTTAATAGGTGATTCACTTAAAAGTAGATTTTTTGAAAAAGTCAAAGAGAGGTGTTTAATGAATGTTGAAAATGGAGGAGAAATTTCCTTAACTCAAAAACAAATTATTGACATTGTAGTTGAAATTAAAGAGGAAGAGGTATCTCAAGGGAAAAAACTCATCCTTTATAAAGTTTTTGAAAAAAACAAAGTAGGAAACTTTTGTCTGAACTAAGTTTGAATTTGTAAAATTAATATCTTATCATTAATTATAACCGAAAAGAGGGGGAAATTATCCCCCTCATTTCATAATGTATATTACTATGGATTTGTATAAAAAAGTTTTTGAGGTTTTTAAATCAACTGAACACTATGATTTTAATGAAATCAAATGGGAGGAAGAAAAACAAGAAGATGATATTTTTTTAAAACCTGTGTTAGATAAACACAGTTGTGGTAAAATCGGCTCCTTCCTCAAAAAACAGATTTATACAGGAGAAGAACATTTTGTCAAACAAATAACAAATCCACTATATTATTTATCACACAGAAGACTGACAATAGTTGTTACTAAAAAAGATGATAAAGTAACATTAAAATACTTTGTCTATCATAGAATTAAAGATGTTGGTAAAACATACTACAAAGTAGGTACTTCATGTGTGTATTATACCTACAACTACAAAAAAAATCTACTTTATAGTGGCTCAATCACTAATTACCATAAAAAGAGAAAATTCTCAAAATCAGTTAGAGTTTTTGATTTTGGACATGAAATATACATGGATTTTATTGTTAGAATAACATACCTAATAAATGACATTACTGAATATAAAACAATTAATAATTCAGTACCGGTTGATGCTTTTAGAACATTTGTATCAAATATACCTAATATCAATTATTGGACGGAAGACTCTGTTTTGAAATACTCAGATAGGTCTATTCATAAAACATTTTTATTGAGTAGAAATGTAAAACTATCAGATAACTGGTGGTTGTTTTCGTGCAGATACCCACAACCAAAAACAAAACACTTTAAAGAAATAAGTGACAAATATTTGGATGTGATAATGAAACTAAACAATCTAAGTGGTGATAAAATTAAAAGGGTATTACACAAACTAAAAAGCAACTTCAACCTCGAACTATTCCAATGGGCGGTAGGTATGTTTGGAAATAATTATATCGTACACAAACCAGATGATATTATAGTAAATATTTTTCAGTCAAAGGTATATCCAAACGAGTTCATTAGTTTTGAAGATATTAAATCAAAAAAAGAAAGAGATAATATTTTTGATATTTTTATGTTAGTTGTTGAGGGTGAGATTAATTCTCAAACATTCTATGACCACTTTAGATTTTACGAAAGAATCAAAATATTTGAAGAAATTAAATGGAAATCTAAAAATTATGATGAATTTAAAGAAGAACATTTGGATTGGGCAGAAAAACACGATTTTTACACTAAAGGAACCTTCAAAAGAATATATTCCGATAGTTTTGTTTCATATATAGAAAAACCAATTAACGATGGTGATGATGTATATTACCCAAAGGTACTCACCACTTCATTAGAATACAATAGAGAATCATTAGTACAATCAAATTGTGTTAAAGGGTATATCCAAAGACCGAATGATTTTATTGTGTCCCTAAGAAAAAATAATCTTGAAAGTGAGGTTAGAGCTACTATTGAATTTAGGGTTGGTGAAATTAATAAAAATATAGAATTTTTAAGAGTACAAACATTAGGAAGATTCAATAAAAATCTTGGTAATGATTGGAATAGACCGATTCAAATGTTAGAAGGTAAAATAGTTATGGCACTTCATTTAGAACTATTTAATTTACCTAAACTATTATGTAAAATTGGTAATAGTGAATTTATTATTGATTCCAAAATTACCGAATCACTACCTTCAATTTGGTTTGGTGATAAAAGATTTACAGGTCATTTATCATGGAACAAAGACATAGATTCACTAACACCCAATGTATTTATTAATGATATATTAATCGTTGATTTTTAAATGATAGTACCACAACACTGTATTGATAAATTCCAAGAACAATATAAAAGATATCCTTCTTTTATTAGTTTTGAAATTGAAGAAGAAGAAATTATTGAAAAATTTTTATCAAAATCACAGGAATTGTGGGTTACTTCTATAATTAAAGATAAGAAAATAAAAAAAATTGAAAGATTGGTAGAATATGACTCCACAGGTATTTTTATTTATGTAAATCTTTCAGATAAAATAACCGTTACATTATTAACAACCTTAGACAGGTATAGTGTAGCTGAATTCAGTATAAATAAATTAATTAAAGGTTAAAAAAAATGGAAATAACAAGTAATGAATTAAAAAATAAAATAGATAATGGTGAAAATATTATCGTTGATTTTTGGGCGGGATTTTGCGGTCCATGTAAAATAATGAAACCTGTTTTTGAACAAGTCGCTAAAGAAAATAATAGCAACGTTCAAATGTTCTTTATGGATGTTGAAAAAAATAGAGATTTCGCAATATCATTAGGTGTTAGGGCGGTACCTACAATAAAAACTTTTTCTAAAGGTAAAGAAGTTTATTCTAAACCTGGAGTTAAATCTGAAAACGAATTAAAACAATTAATTCAAGATTTGATAAATGGATAAATTAGTCGTATTATTCACAATGAATGGATGTCCATTCTGTGACATGATGAAAACCCAACTTACAGAAGGTAATGTTGAATTCATTGAACGTGACATAGAGGAACATAGTGACGAATACGATTTGTTTGTTGAAGCGACTGGTAGTGAATATGTGCCGGCATTTATGATAATTGAAGACGCTTTTGGAGAACCTAAATCAACGGCATATGTACCAGATAAAGATTATATGACCATAGAAGAAGGTGTTGAAATCATCAAAAGACAAGTGCTTTAATTTTAATAAAAAAGGACAAACACACACCCCAATTAAATATTGGGAGTTATCTGACGGAAACTACTTAATAATTTACCAAGGAAGTCGGGGTAATAATCCCGACTTGGACTTTATTGTAAAATATAAAGAACCGTCCAAAAGACTAAGAGCTCCGTCACATACTCACTGGATTGTTGATTTAATAATTAAATCAGGACATGCTCCCGATTTAGTGACTCAATATGTTAGTGAATGGTTAGATTTATATGATAGAATTGAACCATTTAAATCACAAGATGAAAGAGAAAAGTACGAATTAATTTACTCTGAATATTTTGTTGATGAATACTTTAGTTTAGACAACTTGGGACATTTCTCAATTGAGTTTTTATCATCAATGATTGAACTATTCATTAAGTGTGAAAAACAAACACCTGGTGCCTATATGTTTAAAAACTTATTGACACTAGTAAAACAATTCAGTAAAGGAGAAAAAGATTTTTACCAAGTAGTTTCCTACTCTAAAAGAGTTTAAATGATGTATAGTTCATTTATTTTATCTTTTACTAACCAAGGTTTTTTTTCTAATTGAGTATCAACATCAGATTTTAAATCATAGTTCATTAAATATTTTTTAATGAATCTATCTATATTAAAATCAAAAACATCAAAAACGATTGAATTGATTTTTTCTATTGGATATGGGGACTTACAATTGATTGCGAAATTAGGATTACCATTCTCATCATTAAAATCTCTATACTCAACAATTATTTTATCACTCATTACAACACTAATTAAATGATTTACAATATATTCACTGTAATATAACGCCGCTCTACCGTATAAAAGACTAAAACCATGAGGGAACTCCGATTTTACAACTCCAAAATTAGAAGTGTAAAACGTATTATTTGGTTTTTCAAATAAATAATTGATACCCATTGTTAATTCATCATTGTAATCAACATAATCCCATTCACTTAATGGATTATTATATGCGTACTCTAATACTTTTTCATGAAACATAGGTCGTAAAGACGAATGAAAATCAAAACACATTGAAAACTGAGGAATTGGAGCGTCGTATTTAATAATATCAATTGTGTTAATTGATTTAATAACCAACCTCTCAAAAAGGTCTTTATTTTGTAAGTAAAATTTCTCTTTTAAATCATTTAAATCAATTCTATTTTTAGATGAGGTAAATCCATCAATAACAAAGAATTCATTGAACATAACAACCTGTAATGAGGTATATGTATCATTATCTTTATCAATTTCAGATAATAGATAGTCCGCAAATTTATTTACAATTCCTAATTTATAGTTTGGTACAATATACTTCATAACAATATTTTTGAAATTTATATGTGAAAAAAAGTAATAACTAAATAGTTTAAATAAAAAATGGGGCCATTAACCCCATTTTTAATCAAACAACTAACAATTATTATTTTTTGTAATATTTCTCAACTACTTTCTTTACTGATTCTTGAACAGTTTCAGTTTGTTGTTGTTGGGGAGTTTGAATCTGACCAGGGGCTGGTTGAGATTGTACTGGTTTGTTCTTACATCCACATCCTGACATAGCTTTAGTGTTTTAACTTGATTTTATTTTGTATATTTGTACTACAATAAATATTAACCAAATATTTTATTTGTCAATATTATATATTTATAAGTGATATGGGAAAGATAAAACTTAACGAGAATCAATTTAAGATATTTTTGAAACACGCTATTCTTGAACAAAACGAAGAAGAGTATCATAAAATTTCTCCTGAAGAATATAAAGACTTATTAAAACTATCAGGATATCACGGGAAAGGTATTTCCAAACTTCCAATGTTCAAAGGAAAACCAATATGGATTACAGGTGATTTGGATATACCAAACACACCAACAAACTCGTTAGGTAATGTACAATATGTACAAGGTAGATTGGATATCTCTAATACAAATATAAGTGACATCTCAAATCTTAAAGCGAAGGGATACATCCAAGATTACGGAACTCCAATTGAGAGAAGAAGAAAAGCGGAAATTTTAAGACAAAAGTTAGAAGATGCTGAAGAAAGAAAATCAATCGGTGAATGGGATTTAGATAGTCCTGATATTGATGATTTGGGATTAGCTGCGAATGCTCTATATCAAAATTTAGTTAATAATAGAGAAATTGATGATATTACCGAAGAGGAAAAGGAAGAGTTAAAACAAAAAATGTCAGAAATTCAAGTATTACAAAAACAATACGATGATGCCGAAGACCACGATGACGAATTATATGAAAAGATAAGTGACTTAGAAACCGAAATTGAAGAGTTAGAAAATAAATCAAACAGTGTATATAACCTAATCCCAATGAGGTATGATTATCACGGAATGTATATGTTTGAAATAATTGGGGTTGAGGATGTTGAAGGAAATGAATACGCGGTAGGTCATGATAATATAATGGGTAAAGCGGCTTATAGTTACGTTGAAAATTATATTGATGATGTTGGTATTGAAGGATTTAATGAAAGTTTTCTTGAGAACTACATTGACGAACAAGAAGTTGAGGAATTTGCCAGAGAATTTTGGGAGAATGACGTAAGAGATAATCCTGAAAGTTATTTTGATGAAAGTGATTACGAATTATCTGAAGAACAAGAAGAAAGAATTGAAACTCTTGAAAATTATATTTCAGAATTAGAAGAGTTACGTGTTACAATTGAAGCTCAAAAAGATGAGTGCGAATCCGAAGAAAGAGAATGTGATGAGTTTGAAGAAAAATTAGAGGAAATTGACGATAATATAACTGAGGCTCAAGATGAAATTGACGGTATTGAACCTGACAGAGAACCCACTGAAGAAATGATTGGAGAAATTGTTGATGACAGAGTTAGTGACGCTATAGGTAACCCTATAAGATTTTTCCAAGATTTCGGTATGGATTGGAAAGAATACGTAGATAAAGATTCATTGGTTATAGGATTAGTTGAGTCTGATGGGTATGGGATGATGAGCGGCTATGACGGTACTTATGACACACAGGAAGTTAATGGTCAAATTTATTACATTATTAGAATACATTAATTACTTCATTTTATCAGTTTTTTTATCTATATTTTCCTTAGTATTATGGAAAATAAACCAAAAAGAACCAAATTTATTATGGACCCCCAGTGGATAGTTGAGGGGTCAATAGACTCTGAATATAAAGAATATGTTCTGATGGGGTATTTCCAAAAACTAAACAAGTACCTTGAAGAAATTAAACTTTATCCGATGTTTATTGAATTATCAATTCATTTGGGTAATATACAGACATTACTTACACAAAACAAAATCCTTACAACAAACCGAAAAATTTTAGGTCCAGATGACGAGTTAATCCTAACCGATTTACATGCCTTAGAACCGCCGGTGTTTTCAGAAGAAGAAAAAGAGGAATTCAAAAAGATTTTAACTAACACACAACCAAAACTATTTGACTATTTCAATATCGTGAAAGTAATATGGACATTGGTATTTGATTCAATCACTATTAAGATAAAAAGAAATACAGATAACCTAAATTCAAAAGCGGGTTTTTTCTATTTTAAAGTAGAGAATGAAATTTACCTTTGGAGATATGATATAAAAAGAGTTAAAAAAGGTAATAATCAAAATAAGACGAATGTTAAACTTCTATATCAAGGGGATGGGGAGGACTTGACAATAATACAGTTATTGTCTAAATTTTCAAAAACATACAAAACAAAAGGTGAAAAAACACTACCTGTGTTTGAAGTAACATCAACTCAAAATTTTCCAATTTACGAAACTTTGGTACCGGTAACCAAGAGAAAAATAATGTCTTTGATTTATCAAAGTATTAGGGTTGAAAAAATGGAAGAACAAAAAAAAATGTTAGAAAATGGGGTTTAACAAACGACTTGTTTCTGAAGAAACTATTAAAAATTCATTAAAAAATAAACAACCTTTGTCAGATTTATTTAAAGCGGATGCCATTATTTTCATGGATAATCTCGCCTCTAAAGTTTATACTCTTCATACTGAAGGTTATTCTGATGAAGAAATAAAACTTTACTTAAATGAAACACTCAAAGGAAATACAAATTTTACTGTCTAAATTAAGAACTCCATTACCATTTGATTTTATATGTGAAAATATCTTGAAAACTAATGAATTGGATTGTCTTGATATTCTAACTGAGTTAGTTGAGACAGATGTTATTGAAGAAAATAATCGTCATTATAAAATAAAACAAAATGGAAAAATTTAAACCAATAGAACCACTAAAGGCAAATAGATGGATAATACACTTTAATGATGAAATTAAAGTTCCTATTTGTTCGTTCAAAAAATACAAGATTAAAAACGAAGGGGATAACTTAATCTTAACAATTAGGATGTTTAATACTGTTGCATATTCCTTTAACCCTGCCGACCTATTCAAAATAACTGAGGTTAAGATTGAATACTTGGACCCCATTGGTGAGGTTGTTAATGGTCTTATTTTACCTGTTAAAGGTTCTAATCTTGAGACCAAAGGCTCTTACAAAAATGACAACTTAATGATGACAAATTTCAGATTTGTTATTGATGTTGATAATATGAGACCACTCTATAAAAATACAATTGAAACTACCGAGGATGGAACAGAGGGAGATGGTAAATAACCCAAGTCATTATGGGGGAGCTGATAACACATATGAAGCGATAAAAGTGATAGATGCTTGGGACCTTGGATTTTGTTTAGGTAATACTGTTAAGTATATTTCAAGAGCGGGCAAGAAAGACCCGGCAAAAGAATTAGAAGATTTAAAAAAAGCGATGTGGTATCTACAACATCACATTGAAACACTAGAAAAAAAATGAAATTTGATAATATATGATTGAAACAGGAAAAATTATAAATGGGGATTGTATTGATGTGATGAAAACATTATCAGAATCATCAGTTGACCTTGTCGTTACTAGTTGTCCATATAATGTGGGGATTAATTATGACATACATATTGACACTTTGGATATGGGTGTGTATTGGGAATGGACTAAAGCATGGTTAACTCAAGTACATAGAGTATTGAAAGATGATGGTAGAGTTTCAATTAATATTCCTTATGAGACCAATGTTCGTGAAAGAGGTGGTAGAGTATTTTTTGTCTCAGAATTTTATCAAATAATGAAACAAGTTGGGTTTGGTTTTTTTGGGTTAGTTGATTTAGAAGAAGATAGTCCACACAGAAGTAAGACCACCGCATGGGGTTCGTGGATGAGTTGTAGTCAACCATATATTTATAACCCAAAAGAGTGTGTTATATTAGCATATAAAAATTCACCAAAAAAATTAACAAAAGGAGAGTCGCAATGGAAAGGGACCCTAACTCAAATTGAACAAGAAGATGGCACCATAAAACCAAAAATAGTCTTCCAAGAAGAAGACAAAAAAGAATTTATGGAATTAGTGTTTGGTCAATGGAAATACCTAAACGATAGCCGACCATTAACTAAAGCAACTTTCAGTATGGATATACCATCAAAGGCAATTAAGATTCTTTCATATAAAAATGACATTGTTCTTGACCCGTTTAACGGAAGTGGGACAAGTTGTGTAGCGGCTGAGACTTTAAACAGACGATGGATTGGGATTGAATTATCTGAAAATTACTGTAAAATAGCAAGAGAACGAATACAACCGTTCATTGAACAAAAGAAACAAAAAGAAATTGAATTTGAAAATGTGGGTCAGTGACCTCCATTTTTGTTTTACTAGATATTTATTTATAAAAATATAACATGGCAATTGCATTAACAGAATCAGAATTCCAAAATAGATTAGTAGAAATCTATAATGAAGAGAGATATAAAATAATTGAAGAAAAATGGAACAAACTTTCAAAGAAAGACCAAACATTGGTGGTTGAAATGTTAAAAACCATTTACCCTGAAAAAATAAAATTAATCAAAGAAGATAAATGGTACAATACATTGGGTGATATCGTTGGTATCTTTGACCCAACAGGTATTGTTGATTTAATCAATGGTATTAGTTATTGGAGACAAGGAGATAAATTATTTGCGGTATTATCTTGGATATCAGTAATACCATATGTTGGAGACGTTATAGCTAAACCTGTCGTAGGATTCTTCAAATTAGGAGGTGCGGCGGCAAAGGCGTTTAAATCGGCATCATTAGCAGGTGACGCAACTAAGATGGGTCAAATTGCCGCGAAAGCAGGTCCATTGTCAGGGTTATTAAAGAAAGTTGGAGAATGGGCTCCAAAAGTTTTAGAACCACTTAAAAGAGCGGTTGGAAAAGTTCCTGGAGTTGGACCTGATTTGGTGAGAAGCGTTGAAGATTTTATTAAATTATTCAAAGACGCCGGTACAAAAATGAATAGGAGCGCTAAAAAAGCGACAAGTTTAACAAATAAAAAAGGATTAACAGGGTCTTTAACCTCATCAGAAAAAAAGATACTCTCAAAATCTCTTAAAGATGCGGTTAATTTTAGAGGATTTAGAGATTTTAAAGGTAATAAAAATTGGTTACAATATATGAAATCAAACGCGAGTTTGATGTCTAAATTATCGGCAGGGGCTCCAAGGTTATGGGGAAATCCAGCAACTAGAAGTTTAATGAGAAGAACAAAATGGTATTTAGGGTTATTGGATTATTTAGGTATTGCTAACTTTGTTGGTCCTGAAGAATTAGAAAATCAGGTAGAAAACTTAGACCAAAAAGTTAATGAATACTCTACTACGACTGAAGCTCAAAATCTGTTTGCAGATGATGTTGCGGAAATAGAATCAGAAAGTATGTCACAATCACCAAGTTTTTCATCAGAACCACCACCCCCACCGGTGTCAACATCTAAAGACCCATTTGAATCAATGTTAGGAAGTTTGTTTTCTTAAAAAGAAACTTCGTCATCTTCTCTGATGTCAAGTTTTTTACAGGTACCACCTTTTACTTCTAAAATAACATCCGCTTCGCCACAATAATTTGGACAATCGTCCCCATTACATGGAGGACAGTCGTGATGTATTTTCGTTATTTTATTATCGTTTATGAATATTATATCTAAATTTATGATACAATCTTTCATCCAAAAACAATGGTCTCCTTCAGACATTAAAAATAACATTCCATTAAATTCATCATTGAATGTTTTACCCATCATACCTTTTTGAGTATGATTATGTAAAAAAATTGTTTTAACTTTAAATTTGTGATTATTAATAGACACGTTCATATTGATAAATATTCATATTGAAGTAAAAAAAAATACACAAAATTGATTTTTTGTCTTAAACCGTATATTTATAACTCACATAGCCAAACAACCCTTTCTTTAAAGTTGGTAATTTAACCCTAACATTTTTTTAAAAAAAACTGTTAGGGTTTTTTCTTTTTTTACTATCTTTGCAATATTATGAAGAATTTTGAGGTAAAATTAAACAAGGTTAGATTTGAATACAAGTTCATTAGAACGATAGATGTTGGTATCGTCCTTAAAGGAAAAGAGGTGAAAGGTATAAAATCAAAGGAATTTTCATTTGTGGATACTTACTGTTTTTTTAAAGACGGGGAATTATTTGTTAAAAATTTCGTAATAAATAACTCAGAAGACCCAAACAGAGAGAAAAAACTCTTATTACACAAAGAAGAGTTAAGAAAATTAGAGAGGGACTTAGTTAAAGGTTTAACTGTGGTTCCTTATAAAGTCTTCTCCAATCAAAAAGGAATGATAAAATGTACTATTGTCCTAAGTCGTAGGAACAAAATGTATGATAAAAAACAAAATTTGAAGGAAAAAGACTTGAAAAGAGAAAATAAATTTGGAGATGAATAATATTATTTGTATATTTGAAAAAAAATACCATGACCAACATCCAACATAACATAAAAATCCAAAACGAAAAGTTTGGAACTATCTTAAATGAAACTTTTTATGATTTGACACAGTTCAAATTGTTTTTAAAAGCGGTCCAAGGATGTATTGAATTGAAGAACGACTTTACATTTTTCAATGGGATTGAATTTTTGGTACATATCCCGCATAGAATTTTGGTAGATTCTGTAATTGTCACTTCAATTGAAAACGTTGAGATGATGGAAGTTGTTAAAAGTAAAATTGAATCTCTTGTAACAAAATGATACTTGACACAGACACATTAGGATGGTTAATATGTACAGGAATTGCTGTATATCTTATATTTAAAAATTGGAAACGATTTATCAAGTTAGCAATTTTTGCCATGGCTGCAATGTTCATTTTATTTGTTGTACAAATTAAAAAATGGTATGACGGTATTGTATCAACTGAATCATCACAACCTGAAAAGACTGAAAGAGTATTTGATGTTAAAGCGGAAATTGATTCTACGGAGACAATCCATATCAAAGAAATTAAAGAAAGAAAGTAAAAATAACGTTTCCTTGTTTATACGAGTAAAAACAAGGTGGTGGACACCCAATTTTGGGCTCAATTAAAGGGGAGAAATCCCCTTTTTTTTATATTTATTAATAAAGAACTGATATGAAAAATATTATTATAAGTGAAAAACAACTTGAAACTTTAACTAATTTGGTTAAACAAAATGTTAAAGAGGATGTTAGACAAGGAGATTCCATGACTAAAAAACAATTATTTACAATTGCGACTTTAGCGTATAAAATGTGGGAGAGTATGGATGATAATGAAACTCTTGAAGATTGGGAAGAAAGTAAGATTGCTCAATGTGAGCAAAGTATTATCTCAGTAGTAAAGAACTATATGTACGATGAGTTTGTTGATGACTCAGACATTAAAGATGTTGGTGGTATGGATAAATTAAGTTATGATGATTTGGTAATCGGTAAATAACGAGTTGATGATAAACAATCGTTTTAATGTTGTTTATCATTTGTTATGACCAGTACGGTTTATAATATATGAAGATTATTCACAAATCATATAAGTTCAGAATTGAACCGACATCAGAACAAATGGACTTATTATCCAACCATCTTTAGTGGTTGGGTAGTTCACTTTGATTAATATTTATTAACATGACAAGAAAAGACAAATCTGTAATTTCATATATTAGTACCATGACTGATTTTTCAGACGTTGATTTAAGAGTGGAAGAACATCATGGTAAGAAGTTTTTGGTGGCTTATGTTGATGTAACCAAAATAGACCCAGCACACCCGAATTATGACAAAGAATATCAAGAAAAGATAACTGGTGATAAATTTAGAGAAAATCATCCAATACCCGGTCTTATAAGTTCTAAAGCTTCTATAACCAATAGATTAACTGATGTTAAAAAATTTTTTGGTGAAGAAAACACAGATTATGTACCGGCATTTTTACCCAAAAACCATAAACACTTGGACGATATTGAAAAAGAAATTGATGCTGCAACAAAGAAAATTGACCCAAAAATTGATGTTCGTATAGAATGGGATTCGGATTACCCCAAACCAATCTTGAAATTTTATGCAAAAGGTAGTGTTAATAAAAAAGATTATATGGATAAACCTCTTGCGGTTCAAGATTTACTAAAAGATATCCAAAAAGAGTTGGGAGATAATATTAAGATTAAATCTTACAAATGGTCGCTAACTGGGACAAGTCCCAAAGATTAAAATTCAACATATCCTACAATGCCATCACTAATATTTTCCTCAGTATTCCAAGAAAACTCTAAGTAAATTGTTTTATCTTCAGAATCAATGACAAATTTACCTTGAGAACCTTCGTTGATTTCCCAACCACCATAGGCTTGCTCAAGAGAGTTGTATAAAAAGTCCTCTAAATATCTTGGACAACCCATACTTCTAACACGGTCAAAAGTTATGATATTACTAATATCCCCTGAATCTCCACTACCGTTAAAATCAACCTCCCCTTCCATTCCACCCATTTCATCAAATAAATTTGAGAAATCGGGGTTAATTTCCATTAACTCTTGTTCGTTCCACGACTCACCATCACCAGGTTTACTACCATATTCCATATGAAAACCTGTAATTGATAATTTTTTCTCAGGTATATCTATTTCAAATTCCAAATGACCCGACTGGTCATAATCGTAATAATCAAGCATTGATGTTGACTCTAAAATGTAATCAACCAAGTCATCAATTTTATCATAACTTTCAATTCTTGTTCCTGAATCAGAATACCAATTATCATCTTTCCAATCAACACTACCTTCGGAATCCAAATACACCGTATAGGTGGCACTTTTAGCCCCATGACTGCCACAATAGTATGAAAATAGTTTAAGTGTTTTTAATTGGTCTTTTGAAAGGTCTAAATTATTACTCATGATAATAAATATTCTAATCTAAATTTAAATCTAAGGTTCTCATCATCCACATTGGTTTTTCTTTTGATTCCAAAGCCTGAATCCACTCACGAGCCGATGGTATATGATTGTAACAATCTTCCCTAACATGTTGTTCCCCAACATAACGAGTGTAAACCGTTTTACCATCGCTATTTACGAATGACATACCAAATTTCTTTTCACACTCAAAAATACCCTCTGAGTGATGTCTAAACATTCTATGATACGAACTACCAACCCATGATTTAGTTTCATCAAACCAATTATGAATATCTATGTAATCTTCAATATTACCACCCCACTTATTGACTGAGGATTTTGAATGTTGTAACGGATGTGCCATACCCAAAAATACTAATTTTACTTATATTTATCAATATGAGAATCTTAATTACCGAAAATCAATTAGATTATATTAAAAAATTTGAACCCTATAAAAGAAGTTTCTTCAAATTTTGGGATAAAATAGGTCCTAAAATTGATAATGAATTTTTAAACTTTTTCGGATTTGAAAATGGAATGTTAAGAGTTGATGATATGACGATATCAACATCCAACCTTTATGTACTTCTCAGAGAATGGTATGGTGAAACAAAAGCCTTAATGATGGCAAGAGAAATGTTAGACGGACAGACATTCTCAATTGGAGAAGAATTTAGATGCGGTGGTTATAATTTTAACTTCAAAATCGTTGGATTAGAGGGAAATGAAGATTGGGGACAAATTGATGTGTCTGTTGAGGTTGATGTTAAAAATGGTTTTGTGGATTTAATTATGGATGACGGTAGAAGAGAAAACTTGGAAACCGCTTTAAGTAACGAAGATTACGGGTGGGAAGTAGAAGGAGAAATATCCGATTGTATCTTAGACCTTTTAACTGAAAAAATCACTAATACAACCGGATATGAAATTACAATCCTTGAGGTTATCGTAGATTAAGAAATATCTGTGGACTCTAACAAAGTATAAGAAAACTTATTACCGTGAATTTTAGCCGCTTTTTTACATATTGACATAAAAGCGTCAAAATCTTTAACTCTTTTGAATACTTGACAACCTTCGCTCCAATTTTCAACCCATTGAGAGTCTTGACCCGCTTTGTGAATATTAATACCGAACACACCAGTATCAGTAACTTTTTCTTCAAATATTAAATCTTTATTAGCATCTCTCCAAACAGTTACATTACCATTTCTTTGACAAAGAGCGTCGTATTTACCCTGATGCTTGTCAATCTTATATACCCCTCTATATTGACCAGGTACTAATCTAGCAACACCTTTTTTGTTATGGAATTGTTGAACACCTTTTTTACCTGGGTCAGTCGTGGCTGACCAGCAAAAGAATTTCCAATCACCTGTTTCATCTTTGTATGAAATTGTTAAACAATCATCAAATACATTAGTTACTTTTTTAGCAACAGATGGATGATTATTTCTAACTCCGACGATATTAACATCGTAAGTTTTATTTGACGGGTCATCAAACCATGTATAACCCTTTGTCTTTACCGCATTTTCAATTTGTTCTTCAGTGTAACACATAAACTAATTTTTTTTGTTTTATATTATTCCACCGAAAAACCCACAAATCTCTAGTTTGTGGGATGAAAGGTGGTTCTATCTACAAATATAGAAATATTTT
>Ga0172363_10001643_pt1 | contig 18092 bp, 19 predicted proteins | sample LakKivs2_kivu2a2_FD_114541 | JGI IMG/M metagenome (GOLD analysis project Ga0172363, IMG submission 114541) | Sediment microbial communities from Lake Kivu, Rwanda - Sediment s2_kivu2a2 | ecosystem: Environmental > Aquatic > Freshwater > Lake > Sediment | place: Rwanda: Western Province, Lake... | reverse complement strand
ATGGGACTGAATACGCAAACAGTTTGATTGAACCTGTCGTAGCAACCCCATCAAGTTACTATAGTTTTGGTGTTTTCAAGAATGCAACATTAGATGCAACTCAACATATCATAAACCTTACTTGGAACAACGACGATGCAGCAGCTACTACCGCATACATAAAATATGCACATCTTGCCGCAATAAGATTATCATATTTTCAAAATGCATATTATAATGAGAGTGAATCTTTAGAAGCTCCAACATTGGCAAACGTATGGTACAATAAAACGTGGAATTTCTACACTGCACAAAATGCCGAGCATCTTCTCCTCTACACAACCCATAGAAAAGCTGGTACTGGAAATCAAATACAGACACGATTTGTGAATGATTCTACAATACATGATTATAGCAGACAAGAAGCTAAAGATGCTACAGATTATTGGTCGCATTTCTGGTTTACAAAAGCTACTTTGACAGCAGGATCTCATACAGATATAGTTCAATACGGTATACCAAGGGGAACTCCAAGCAATTTTGCAGTCAAGTTTGTGCGAACAATTGTTTTAGAAATGACGGAAGGAGACGAAACATCACCAACTTATTCTTTAAACTCGACTAATTCAACTACAGCAGGAACTCCTGTTCTTCATTCTCTAAACTGGACTGACAATGTTGGTTTAAGTGGTTACATATTCAGTTTTGATAACTGTACTGGAACTTTAGTAAATGATAGCAGTTGGGTTTCATTCTCAGGGGAGACATGGTCTAATGTAACAAAAACAATTAATTCAACTGCTAGTTGTATTATAAGATGGTGTGTATATGCTAATGACACATCAAACAACTGGAATGGAACTTCTTGTCAGAACCCTTTTAGCTATATAACAACTTCGGCTGCGAATATCGTAGAAATAACCCTATCTCAAACACTGTCTAATGGAATAATATTCGGTTATGTTGTACCTGACACAATAGGCAACCCAGCTAGAAATAATACTTCTGGTCCGACTGGGGAGACTGAATACAACGTAACTGTAGGAGCAGGCTCAACCAATAACATCGATTTTTATGTTAAATTGAATGAGACTTTCGAGTCTGGAATATACGTAAACGAGAGTTCTAGCACATCATCTGCCACTGCAGGTTTCTCAACAAACACAACTGTTGATGCTTCCTGGTCGATACTAGGTAATACAACATCCAACTGTACTAACATAGTCGTAAATGGCAATTGTTGGATGAGGCTTTATTTTGATGTGGTTTCTGGCGTTTCTTCTGGCTATAAACAGAGAAACTACACAATCTGTGGGGTTATAACTGGTAATAATCCTAGTATTTGTGGGTAGTTAATTTATATATTGATGTTTAATACCATTGTTAAGAGATAATGTAAATATTTATAAGCCAAAAAATCAATATTTCTTTATAAGAGTGACGACTAAAATATGTATATTATTTTCAAGACTAGTCAGGGAAGTATTAGAGTAAGTGAAAGTGTACTGGTTACAGTTGTTGTAACAGCTTCCTTTCTGTTAATAGCACTAGCCAAGGCAGCCGAATATTCATCTGGAAGTGTTGTTATGAACGCTACAATTGGGTATACAATTGCAATAACTCCATCAAGTGCACTATCACGAGGAGTCTTGTTCGGTTCTGTGACAGGGAATACAAACAACAATATGGCTCAGAATGATACGACAGGATCAGGAAACGTTACACAATATAATTTAACAGCAGATTCAGCAAATACTGATACAACTGAGTTCTGGCACTATGCAACTGACATGGACAACGAAGGAGGTTCTTTAGAGATAAAGATAGGTAATGTAACACATGAAGCAAATAAAACAACACCAGACCCAAGTAGTAATGTAAACATGACAAACACAGTTGAACATAAATTTGGACAAATTGCAATGACGACTTCATGGGCAACGATAGGAAATGGTAATTGTTCTGCTGTAACAGCTGGTGGAAATTGTTATATAGCATATTGGTTAGACATTCCATTAGGGACAACATCAGCAACTTACAATGCAACCTACTATTATTGTGGGAATGCGACAAATGGAGATACAGCCTGTCAATAAAACTCATTCTTAGAATTTACTTTATTTAACCAGTCGTTTTTTTCTTCTTGTACTTTAATTTAACGATCAACAATATCATAACTACAACTACAATGACTGTTTCGAGAACAAACCAACCATTGAATGGCGTATAAAAAACGGAAAACGATAATGGCTCAACAATAGTTGCTCCCCCCACTTTCCCAATAGCCCTTATCCCACCTCTATATTCTTTTTCTTCAGGTGCCGAAGGGATTCCATTATCTGTCTCAAAAGCAAATTCTAGAGGACCATTGAAATAGAGACATAGCGTTTGTGTTGATTCTGTCTTCTCTTCTGAGCACAAATTTCTTATACATTCCCTTCTTGGCTCTGATTCTGAGGGGCAATCAATACCATTAAGAGTAAACCCTTGTGGCTCTATTTTGTCGATGAATTTGGCTATTTCATCAGAAACAGCCACATTATATGTCGTGGTAGTATAATCGACAGTAGAATAAACGCAAACCCCTCCACAAATTTTCTTTTTTTCAAGTGCTTTTAGAGTAACACTACCATCTCCTATCATCAATCCAGCTTGAACTGTAGAGAGACTTACTAAAACTAAGATAAATACAACTAGCAACCTCTTCATCATTTCACTATACATTTAAAGAATTTTTATCATTGTAAATTAATATATTATTATATGATCTCTAAAAAAATTATAATTTTAATTATTATATCCCTAGTCATAATCTTATATTTTTTCCCAGAAATCTACAAAACGGCTCTTGTTGTAATGGGATGGACGGATATGAACGTGACTGTTCTTCCCCCTTCTGAAGGAGTTACCACTGTTTCTGCGGTTGGAGAAGGTGGTGGTCCTCGTAACAATATCACAAAGGAAGTTATTGAATTAATAACAACCACAACGACACTTGAAACATCCACTTCTACTATCCATGAAACAGCTACAACCATAACAACAATCATTGTCCCTGAAACAACTCCTATACAAACGAGAATAGTCTTGTCGACTTTTTTGGTAATAATAATCATAACTACGATATTCTTGTTATCTGTTAGGGTAGTAAAGGAGGAAATCAAAAAATTGTCCAAATATATCGGCAGGATTAAATTGTAAATCTCTATTCAAGTATTCCTCACACTTTTGCTGTTTCAACAATACTATAGATAACATAAATCATTGCCATTATGTCAAAAATAAATTCCACAACTAAAATTATTTTATTTGGCTCATAGACGGCGACTTCTCCATGAGAGAATATAAGAATTATACTACTCGCATAGTGAATTAAAACTGATAATAAGATAGCAAGAATAACCAATTTTATGGAAACTTTGATCCAATTTTCCACCATATCATCTAATATTTTATTAAAACTTGCGTTTTTAAATTATCTGAAATTCAAAAATAACATAATAATTAGTTCTTGGGTCTAAATGAAAATAAGAAGAGCAAAGATTGAAGATTTAGAAGATATAAAAAATATGGATGAAATTTCTCTGAAAGCCGTACATTCTCTAGATTATTTTAAAAAAAATTTAGATGATATTCTTGTCGCCGTTGAAGGACAAAAAGTGATTGGCTATTTTATGTTTAAGGATGAAATAGCAATGAATTTAGTGATTCATCCTGAATATCGTAAAAAAGGTATAGGCAAAATGTTGATCAAAGAAGCCATGAAAAAATCTAAAAAACTCATTTCCAGAACTAGAGAGGGCAATGTGAATGCTTTGGACTTTTTAAAACACCTTGGATTCAAGTATAAAAGAAAGATTAAAAATTATTATAAGAATGGGGAAAATGCCATAGAAATGGAATGGAATAAGACTTAAGCCCCTTTTGTACATAATTTTAAGAAATTGTCGAGTATCTCATGACCAACAGAATTCATCTCAGGATGGAATTGAACACCATAATGTGGATACATTTTATGTTCAATCATTTCGTTCTCACAGTCTGAAGACCAAGCTAGTTGTTCGAAAGAACTAGGAAGTATGCCTGCAGCAAAGCTATGTCCTTTGTAGACATAGATTTTCTTCTTTCCTTGAACGAGTTTATTGTCCTTTGTAACATAGATATAAGAGTACCCCTGTGACCTCAAATTCATTCTGTACAATGCGCCTTTGTAATACTCGATGAGAAATTCATGACCCAGGCAAATTCCTAGTATAGGTTTTCTTTTAAAAAGTCTTATTATGCTAAAGTTGAAATCTCTCTTTTTTTGGATAAACTTTATGCTCCCGCCTGTCAAGATGACACCATCTATTTTTTCTGCATTCAATCTTTTTAGGTTGAATTTGTAAGGATCAACTCGGATTATTAACCCTTTCCTATCACTCAGGAAGTTTATTAAATCCATTGTATGTTTGCTCCCGTTGTCGACTAGCAATATTGTATTATACCACAAAGCCATCACTTAAGAATAATTTTGGATTTTTGGCTTAAATTTTTGATCGAGCCTTCTATTGAACTTTGAGAACTATCAGGTGCCATTAAAAACTGGGGAAAAATATTTATTTAGAAAAAACATTAATTTTAAATAATTAATATTAACATAGCAATGTTGAGGGGGAGTTCGAGCATAAAGATGCTTAGTTCAATGGCAGAAACCACAGAGAAATGGCTATGTTTGTTTAAACATGGAGCTTTCCCTATAACACTTTTTCTAAGAAGATGAATTCTGGAGTCGCTGATTACCAAGATGTTGAGGTTACAACAACAAAAAAATGAACTTCAAAAGAACGTTGGTTCAATTTCAATCAAACCAGAATTAGAAGTTATTACCTCACAAAGTCCCATTTATCAAAGTATTAACCCTCCCAGACTCACAGTAAATGGTGTATTGAAAAAATTTGATGCGGATTTGAAAGAGATAGAAAGAGTGAAAAGAGTCTATCCAATGAAAGTAAGTCCCTATTACTTAAGTCTTATAAAAGCGAAGAACGATCCCATCTGGATACAATGCATACCTGACAAGAAAGAACTCGAAGATCATTTCAACATAGACGATCCTTTGAGCGAAGAAAGGGATACAAAAGTTATCGGGCTCATACATAGGTATCCAGACAGAGTGCTTTTAATGGTGTGTTCCAAATGCGCAACCTATTGCCGATTCTGCACTAGAAAAAGAAAGGTTGGCAGGATTAAGCAAATACCGATGGAACAAATAATGAAGGGTATAGATTATATAAGAAAACACAAAGAAGTTAGGGATGTCATTCTTTCAGGTGGTGACCCATTCCTAAGGACTGACAGGGAATTAGAAGACATACTCAAAGAGCTAAGAACTATCCCACACTTAGAAATAATCAGAATAGGAACGAGAGCGCCATGCACTCTACCATCGAGGATAACAAAGAGATTATGTAATATGTTGAAAAAATATCATCCTATTTACGTTAACATTCATTTTAACCATCCATCCGAAATAACTCCGCAGAGTGAGAAGGCATGCGGTATGCTTGCCGATGCTGGCATTCCACTTGGCAGCCAGACTGTGTTGTTGAAAGGCGTTAACGACAACCCAAAAGTCTTGAAAGAACTTTTCCAGAGACTCTTGCAAATAAGAGTTAAACCATATTATATGTACCTGTGCGACTTGGTGAAAGGAGTTGAACATTTTAGGACAGATGTTAAAACGGCATTGAATATAATGAAGAAAATTCAAGGGTTTACATCAGGCATGTGTGTTCCCCATCTCGTCATAGATAGTCCAGGTGGTGGGGGTAAGGTCCCGATATTACCAGATTATATCAAGAAAATAACCCCAGAAAAAATAATTTTCACGAATTATAAAGGAGAAGAGTACGAATACCCTAATCCAAGAAAACTTTAAAAATAATTTATTTGGTGATATTCTTCATGATAATAGGATTAACATACAACTCTTTACCCGAAGACAATAGTAGACTCCATACTGATGAATTCGTTGAATTTGATGACATGGCTACTATTTCTGCTATTAAAAATGGCATCGAATCAGGTGGCCATAGAGTAGTTTTAATTGAGGCCAACGAAGATGCTTATGAAAAATTAAAAAATACTAAATTAGATTTTGTGTTTAATTTCGCTGAGGGACTTCGTGGGGAAAGCCGTGAGTCTCAAATACCTTCTATGTTGGAAATGTTAAAGATACCCTATACTGGTTCAGGCCCATTGACCCTAGCTATAGCGCTCGATAAAACAAGGACAAAAGAGGTACTGATTCATCATGATATACCTACCCCTGAGTTTCAACTTTTTAAATATGGTAACGAAAAACTCAAAAAAAATCTTAAATTTCCTCTTTTTGTTAAGCCAAACGCAGAAGGGTCAAGTAAAGGCATAACAGGTAAATCTCTTGTTCATAATGAAAAAGAGTTGAAAAAACGAGTTGAGTTTATCATTGATCACTATCATCAACCAGCATTAGTGGAGGAATTTCTTGATGGGAGAGAGTTTACGGTTTCAATACTCGGAAATAATCCTCCAAATGTATTACCGATCGTTGAGGTGATATTTGATAATCTGCCAGATGACGTTCCAAAGTTTGATTGTTATGAAGTAAAATGGATATGGGACTCACCTAATAGTGATGTGGAGACGGTCGTGTGCCCAGCAAAGATTAATAAAAAACTTGAAAATAGAATAAAGAAAGTTGCACTGGAGACTTTTAATACCATGGGTTGTAAAGATTTCTGCAGAATCGACATGCGACTTGATAAAAATAATATACCAAATGTTTTAGAAGTGAATCCTATAGCTGGTCTTATTCCAGACCCAAAGGAAAATTCAAGGTTTCCAAAGGCATGTTATGCAGCTGGTATGACATACAATGAAATCATATTATCAATACTTGAAGCTGCGAAAAAGAGATACAGTTAATAATAAGTTCAATAAAAACAAAAAATTATATAGAAATGAAAATACGATGCAAATGAATCTAACAATAAACCCCAATAACAGCGGTTTAGCCATTAATTTTAAAGGTGAGGATTACCATTTAAAATACAATGAAAAAGTATGGGAAGATTTACCTGAAAGCATAAAAAAAATTTTTATAGACAATTATCTTTTTCTAAAATCAGTACATTTACCGCTAATTTTAAATGTTGATAAAATTAGATTAAACACTAGTTCACCATTGTTGAAATCCTTTTTCTTAACTATGCAATTTATGGATATACCAAGTTCCAGTTATTCAGACAAAATATTACCAAATGAATATTTTAAAAGATTCTTTAATTGTGAGTATAAATTCAAAAATAATGGCATAAAACATCCTACTCGAAATTTTTCCTTGAATGAGAACAGTTCGATTATTAGTTTTACATTTGGAAAGGATAGTTTATTGACACTATCTTTATTGAAGGAATTAAATTTTGAAAGTATTCCAGTATGGGTAGAAGAAAAAGGTGCTCCGATAGAAAATAAATTCAAAAAAAAGTTGATAAACAACTTTAAAAATGAATTTGATATAAAAATTGAAAGGATATACAACGAAACAATGTTACTTCACAATTATCATCATCTAGGTATTTCTGAAGAAAGACTTTATTCTTTGTCTCATCTTTTGACCGAATATGCATTTCTTATGATACCTTATATCTATAATTATAGATCTAAATACATCTTCTTTGGAAATGAACAAAGCTGTAATATCAGTTTTATCAGTGATAGCGGTTTCAAATGCTATCCTGTCTATGATCAATCAGTAGAATGGATGAGTGAAATCAACAAAATGATGAATATTCTTCTAAAAAATAAATTCCATGTAAGTAGCATAGTCGAACCATTACATGATTTGGCGATAGTAAAAATACTTTATAGAAGATATCCTGAATTTGCGAAATATCAATACTCCTGTTTTCCTGACGAAACAGCAATAAATAATTTTAAAAGATGGTGTTGTTATTGTTCTAAATGTGCAAGACTTTACATTATATTTAAAGCATTGAATATAAACACTAAAAAAGTCGGTTTTAAGAATGGGATGTTATCTAGAAATCATAAACCATACTATTCGATTTTTGGAGTAAACGTTGATGATAATGCCTATGATGTTTCTGGTGTCGGTAGAGATGAACAACTTTTAGCTTTTTATTTGGCATATAAAAATAAAGTAAAAGGAGAACTCATAGAAGAATTTAAAAAAAGATTTTTGCATGAAGCAAAAGAAAGAGAAGATGAATTAATAAAAAAATTCTTTACTGTTCATAGGTCAATTACATTACCAAAAAAAATTAAAAGAAATGTTATGCCAATATTCAAAGAAGAACTTTCAGATTTTGTATGAATTATTCAATGTAAATTCCTGGTTTTCCAAACTTAGCTCTCTTAGCTTTATTCTCAGGATCGTATTTTTTCGGATCTTTTAGTAAGAAAACTTTTACATTCTTAAAACTAAGTTCTTTTTTCAAAAAACTTGTAGATTGTTGCAAAGACAACAATTCCTTTTCAGTCAGTACATATAAATAAAGATTCTTATTTTTTTTAGAGAGTTTTATAACTTGTTTAATATCCTCATAATTTTTTTTGAATATTTCTTCTTGTTTCAAAACTTCCGCATCAATTTTCTTTTCGTCAAACTCAAGCCATTTCTCAAGACAAACAAAGTTGCTTTTGCCCATCTTACTCCATATCTCTTCTGCGATAAAGGGTGAATAAAGACTCAAGAATTTTGTCATAGTTTCCAAAGCATAATTGATAATCGATTTGTTTATTTCCTCTTCTCTTTTCAAATACCATTGTAAATCATTTATCATCTGGTGCAAATATGTTAAAGCGGACCTATTCTCAGTTTTTTCAAGATGAATCGTTATCTTTTTGATATGTTCTTGGAATTTAGACATTAACCAAACATCGGTTGGCCGTTTAAGCACGTTTTTTCCTCTATCATAATATTTCTCAAATAAATTGTAGAACAAAGCGAGTTTATTTTTCCATGCTAAAACATCTTTCTCTAACCAGTTAGCATCGTTCAAACCTTCAGCTGAGTCCATCAGAGCTATCCTAGTTGCATCTGCTGTATACTTGTCCAAAGCTTCTTGCAACAGAATGAAGTTACCTTTGGACTTACTCATTTTCTCTCCTTCTATGTTGAGCATTCCATTAATTGTGAACGCCTTGGGCCATCTTTTTTCATCAGGCCAAACAGCAGTATGATGGAATATACAGAAAGTCAAGTGATTAGGTATCAACTCTTTGGCTGACCCACGTAAATCAAAACCATACCAATATTCGAATTCCTCTCTCATTTTTTGTAATACTTCTTTACTTATTCCTGTATCATCTGAGATCTTATTAACATTTCCCATACCATGAAATGCAAAATTGAATACATCATCATTTAACTGATCTGGTTCAATCTTTTCAGAGTTAATATGTTTTGCGATTGTATAGTATGCCATGTAAATTACTGAATCACTTAAAGTCTCAACAATCCATTCTTTATCCCAAGGTAATCTAGTACCTAAACCAGATTTTCTAGCACAGGCTTTTTCTTGCAACCACTCGATTATACCTTCGAAATTCTTTCTGGCCTCTTCAGGATAAATTTTTATCCCCCTCAAACATATTCTAGCTTTCTCTTTCCATGCTTCATCCGAGAACTTTAAGAACCATTGATTTTCCAGGATTTTAACGTAGCATTTAGTTCCACATCTGCAGATAACTTCACCAGAAGGTTCCCACATGTTTGCTGCTGCATTTATTTTTTGAAAATCTTTTGACAAATCTTCTTTAACTTGTGAAACCTTTTCTCCCTGATAATCACCGCATATTTCTCTTAGAATTCCTTGATGAAATTCTTTCTTGTAGAGTATGTTAGTAGCTTTATCCAATTTTTCAGTTTCATTCTGATTTTTGATATCAAGCTCTTTACACAAATCAACGGCAGGATGCTCACCTAATCCAGGAGTTTTGACGACTGATATTGGGGCTATTTTTTTTACTTCATTTACATCAATACCAAACTTTTTTAGATAACTTTCATTTACTATTAAGTCCTTTAAACCAACCCAATCGTATGGTGCATGTGAAGGGACTGACATTACTAGTCCAGTCGCATTTTCTGGATCAACAAAACCCGCTGGTAGGATTAATATCTCGTTCATCAAAACTGGATTAATACATTTTTTACCAATCAGTTCGCTGCCCTTTATTTTATCTTTGATCTGAACAGAATACAATTGATCCTTTAATTTTTCAGCACAAATTTTACTTATTACCCACGTTTCATTTTTTACTCTAGCTCTTACATACTCAACATCAGGATTAATCCAAACATTTGTTACTCCATAGATAGTCTCTGGTCTTAGAGTTGCCATCGGTAATATTTCACCAGAAGGAAGCTTGAACTTAAAAATAATGTAATTGATAGGAGTTTCCCCTTCTCCATTGAGTCTGTCATGATCGCCAGTAGGGCTTTTGCAGTTAGGACACCAAACTACGGGATGAGTTCCTTGAACAACGTAACCTCTATCTTTTAGGAGACGATATTGCCATTCTATGAAACGGCTGAAAGTTGGATCTATAGTCGTAAAACTTCTTCGCCAATCTATCCCTATGCCTAAATCTTCTGCCTCTTTCTTTATTCTCTTCTGCCAGTATCTTACTATGAACTTAGGAGACTTGAACTTGTCAATATCTTTTTCTGATACACCCGAATCAATAAGAATTTTTTTCTGAATAGGGTCTCCTTTTTTAAGTCTTTCAGTTGCTCCAACTATCGGTTCACCAGTTGCATGAAAAGCAAAAGGAAATAGCACATTGAAGCCTTGCATTCTCTTGAATCTGGCCATAACATCAAGTCTAGTCAAAGTAAAAGTATGCCCCAAATGTAACGGTCCATCCACGTATGGAAAGGGAAAGTTTACGAAGAATTTTTCTCTGTCGTTTAAGTTAGCTTCAAATATTTTTTTATCTGCCCATTTCTGCTTCCATTTCTGTTCTATCTGCCTAAAATCTAGATTATCTATATTGAACACCTTTAAACTACAATAAACATAAGAAAATAAAAAACTAATGGTTAATTTTTTAAATTCAACAGTTATCATTATTCTATGGTTATGAAAACCGTAACAGTAGCTATAGCTCAATTAAGTTTAACCTCCAGTATCAGAAAAAACATAAAAAAAATTAAACACTTCATCAGACTATCTAAGAATAAAAATGCTGAGATTGTATGTTTTCCCGAGACTTCTCTGAAGGGAGAACCTTTAGATTTAAACGATCCGAACATACAAGAAATCTTTGCTGAATGTAAAAAAAATTCTATTTGGTGTATCATCGGCGATTTCATTAGGGAGAAAAAACATACTTACAACACGATGTTGTTAATAGATAGACAAGGTAAAATACTCGGTAAACATAGAAAAGTTTTTGTATGTGAAGATAATCCATTTGTAAAAAAAGGTTCTAATTTTAAAGTCTTTAAAACTGAATTGGGGCATTTAGGAATAGCTACTTGTTGGGATGTTACATACCCTCGTGTTATATCTTCTATGGTCAAAAAGCATGCAGATATAGTCTTCTGTCCTATGTATTGGTGTTACGATACTTGGACGCACAAAAAGAAACATTTATTGATGGAAAAAAAACTATTAGAATCTTTGATACTAACGAGAGCATACGAAAATTTGGTTTATGTTGTTTTCTGCAGCCCAGTAATGAAAAAAGAAAAAAAACTCGTGTCTTATTCTGCAGTAGCAGAACCTCACAAGATAATTAAAGAAATATTTAATAAGGAAGGTTTGATAATTGCCGACCTGAGCATGACTTATCTGGACAAAATTAGGAAAAGATACAAGAAAGATTATAAGAAAAAATTATTTTAATATTTTTTTGCTTCTTGATACAAATAATTAACTAATATACCCGTAATTTTTTTAATATCCTTAGTGATAATACTCGACGAAGGACAGCCGTTTACTTCGATTACATACCAATTATTATCTTGTTTGATCAAGTCTATACTGCACCATTTCATCCCAAAGGCCTTGGATGCCTTTTCGCATAATTTCCTCAATTTTTTATTGAGTTTGAAACTTTTACAATATTCTTTATTCTTCCCAGCCGTTTGTTCCCAAGTTTTTCCTTTTATACTGATACCATGAACCGCTTTGTTTCCTATCACGGTAACTTTATAGCTAACATTACCATGTTCTATGAATTTTTGTGCGATAATTGGTGATGTGGGAGTTTTATCTATTATTTTTTTAATTTTCTCGTTAAACTCTTCAAATGTTTTTGCTCTCTCCACACTCAGTCCCTTGTCTGAGAATATCGCTTTCATCACGATTGGACCTTCTACCAACATTTTTTTTATTTTGTCTTTTTTGTAGTTCAATTTCTTTGGAATTAAATGCGTTAAAGGTGTTGGTAATTTATGTTCCAGGCACTCGAGATAAAACATCCACTTATCTTCTTGATAGTAGAAAGAATGGCTGGAATTAATTACTTTTTTTCCAAACTCTTCAAATGTTTTTGATAATTCTATAGCTTCCCATGTGTATGGCTCGTAAACAGCATTGTTTAGAATTAATTTGCAATCTTTTGCTTGTTCTTCAATTTTTTTCTCCTCAATCTGTTTTTCTAGAGGAAATAGTACTACGTTGAATCTTTTTTTCAATGCTCTAACTAAAATTTTGTCATCGAGGCTTCTATCTGATTCAGGATACACGTATCCGATAGTATATTTTTTTCCCATAATATATAATCTGTTTTTATAGTATATTTTATTTACAATTAATGTTTTTTCAAGTTTATCGTTTCTTCTACTAAATTTTCAACTCTTTTTTTTATTTCTTCATTCTTCAACTTCATGTTTTCGTCGAAATCACCCGTCGAGACAAAAACAGATCTAGGATTAGATATTACCCTAAAATAATTCATTAAAGCCTGTAATTGGCCTTGAACTTGTAGATAACTTATTGTTCCTGAAGACATTAAAATAAAGCCAGCAATCCTACCTTCCAAAGACTTGTAATTAATGAATTCGAACAAATTTTTAATAGCTGAACTAAAAACACCATCATAGATTGGTGAACCGATTATAAAGATGTCAGTGCCTTCTACTAATTTTACAGTATCTTCAGTTGTTTTATCATATTTCTCCTCTAAACCACGAAACCTTTCAATCTTAATTTTGCCAAGATCCAAGTAAGTTACATCATAATTCTTACGTTTTGCATGTTCAAAAGCAATGTTAGTTAAAACCCTAGTATAAGATTTTATCCTTGGGCTACCACAAATAATGAGTATTTTCATGGATATCACTTATTAAGACTGATATTTAATAATTTATAAAAATATTATCTTTTAATATGCATGACGGGCCTGTAGCTCAGCTTGGATAGAGCAGGTGGCTTCTAACCACAAGGTCGAGGGTCCAAATCCCTTCAGGCCCAAAACATAAAATTCAGACTAAAAACCAAATACACTTATTATAAGCTTTACACCCAAACTGGCAATTATTAAACCAATTATTTTTGAGATAATGCTTAAATTTCCCTCTCCAAGTTTTTTTTGAATCTCATGTGATTGGTTTAATATGATCCATATAATTGAAAGTGAGAGAAGCGCTGATATCGAGGTCATTAATATACCAAATCGGTTCACCAACAAAATTGATGTAGTAATTACACCCGAACCCGTTATCATGGGCACAGCTATGATAGAAACAGCAACGCTATAATCTTTGGCCTTATTTTTGGATATTTGAAGGTCTAGTATCATTTCCAGGCCAAGAAGAAAAAGAACTAAACCACCTGCAATTTTGAAACTATTCAATGTAATTCCCATGAAACTCAGAACACCTTCCCCAAAAAATATAAATATAAAAGCTAAAACTCCAGCTACTATCACGGCTTTGTTAACAGCTTTTGTTCTTTCTTTTTTGTTGAATTTTTTTGTTAAATCGATAAAAACAGGTAAAGTTCCAATAGGATCAAAAACAATAAAAAATGTTATCAAAGCTTGTAAAAATTCTGTAACATCCATAAATAAATTTTCAATTAACTAAAATATAAATTTAAAAACAGTATTTACACACTCCTGCAGAATCAATTAAATACAACCTTCACATCCGTCAGCTTTGAACACAGAAAAATACCATAAAAAAATATAGATACAAGCAAAAATTATCAGAGCTATGATAGTTAGAACCCATTCTTTTCTGCTTTGATTTTTCTTGATTTTTTCTATCAAACTCATATAAACTATATACTTCTTAGATTTAAAAATACTAACACTTGAAGAAGAGCCAGTTTTTTTTCTGTCCTTTAAATTTAATCAGACAGTATAGACCTTTCAATTTCTCTCCATTTATTTTTACGATTATTTCATCATCTTTTCTTTTTTCTAGTTCATAAGTTCCTCTATCCCAAATTTTAACTGTTCCTGCACCATACTGACCTTCTGGAATCACTCCTTCAAAATCAGCATAATCAACAGGATGATCTTCTGTTTGAATAGCTAGTCTTTTACTTCCTTTCTCTGTGGGAGGAGTTTTAGGAATAGCCCAACTCTTTAAAATACCATCCATTTCCAATCTTAAGTCATAATGAAGATGAGACGCATCGTGTTTTTGAATCACATATATGTTATTTTTACCCATTTTTATTTTACCTTTTGGTTCCTTAGTTTTCATGAAGTTTCTAATTTTATTATACTCTTCGAGTGACATGTTATCATTTAATTAAAAAGTAAATATTTTAAAGAAATCTGTAAGAAATTAAAAAATAAAAAAAATCTAAACCTTTCTTAAGACCTGCCCATAAATGCTGTAAGCAATTACACCTGTTATGAAGAAGGCAATTCTTGGTCCAAACCATGGGATTATCAAGAGTATAAATGTCACGATTGTTGATATCACTCCCACTATTAACCAGTTGATAAAATAGTCTCCTGTGAAAGCCTTCTTAGTTATTTTACTGAAATTAAACGCCTCACTAAACTTCTTACTTTTTAAGTAATTTAGAACTGCTATCGGTGTAAGATAAAGTGCTATTAAAAACAGTATCGCACTAACTATTATTAAGGGTGCTGATTGTATCAATGTTGACATTACTTGTGATGCAATTGCTGCCTCACCTCCGGTCATAGCACTCTGAATTAAAGGCCCGAGAAATACCCCAGCCGCTATTACAAAAATTAAAATTGCTGGAATAGCGTATATTACCAGTATTATATCAGATACCAGTCCTTTTATAAAAAGATACCCCCAATTATCCCATTCTGGCATTTTTTTTGAAGGTTTAATTTTTCCCAGTCCCGAACTCTCTAGTATGAAGCCCTTGGCGAACCACCAAATTATTGGTATAAAACTTAGTATTATACCTATTATCAGTTTTGCTATGTCAGTAAAGGGTTTCTTTATAGCCTCTTCATAATTAACTTTAACCATTTATTTAACCCCTCTATTTTATTTTTTAGGTTTCTGACAGTTTATAAGTTTTTTTTTCTTGAAAAAAATAGATAGATTTTTATTTTTTAGAATATCAACTCAAACTAATATGAGTAAAATAGCACCAACAATCCAACAATAAACAGAAAACAAATAAAATTTCCCTTCCTGTAACATCCTGAACAAAAATTTCAAGGATAGATAACCCACTATTGCCGATATGGTCGTACCAACAATCATCGGCAACAACTCTACTTCTCCCAATACCTGATTCAATTCCAACAGATTAGCTCCAATCACAGCAGGAATAGCAATTAAAAAAGAATACTTAAATATCGATTCTTTATTCAAACCTCTGAACAAACCCGTAGATATAGTTGAACCACTCCTCGACAAGCCAGGTATCAGAGCAAATGCTTGAGCTATCCCAATCAGTATAGAATCATGGATGTTCAACTTTCTCTGACCTTGAGTATATTTGGTTAAGAACAATAGAATCCCAGTGACTATTAATGCCGATCCAACTACGAATAAATTACTGAAGAACGATTCGAAAACATCATGCAAGGAATATCCTGCTAACGCAATGGGTATGTTCCCAACTATTATATATAGACCCAATTTTCCATCTTTGGATTTGAAATCGAACTTAAACAGGCTTTTGAGAATATTTGAAATATCTTTCCAGAATAGAGCGAACACAGCCAATATCGTGCCAAAATGGAGCATCACATCGAATAGCAAAGGCACTTTTATTCCTAGTAATTCTTGTGCCATGACTAAATGCCCTGAACTGGAAACGGGTAACCATTCAGTTAAACCTTGTACTAATCCTAAAAATATGGCTTCGAGTATCATATGTATTCTTTAGATTTTAATTCTTTAATATTGTTTAAACGTTAACTTTAATTAAAATAGACAATAAAATTAAATTGATCGAATGACAAGACTCATTATCCTAACTTCTGGTAAGGGTGGTGTTGGGAAAACTACACTCTCTTCCAACTTGGCTGCAGCATTGACTGATTTTGGTGAAAATGTAATCGTGATGGACGCTAATTTAACAACGCCTAACTTAGGTTTACATCTGGGCATGCACTTGACTCCGAATACATTGCATAGTGTACTAAAAGGAGAAAGTAGATTGAAGGACGCTATTTACCCTCATCCTTATGGCTTCAAAGTAATTCCTGCTAGCTTAGGTTTAAATGACATCAAAGGTGTTGATGTAGGTCGTTTGACAGAAGTAAGTTTGAAATTGATTGGAAAGGCAGATTATGTTATTATGGATTGTGCAGCAGGATTGGGTCGGGAAACTATTTCAGCCTTAGCAGCATCTGACGAAACTATCATAGTCACTAACCCAGATTTACCCTCAGTCACGGATGCGTTAAAGATATTGAATCTTGCTAAAGAAACAAATGTAAAAATCATAGGGGGTGTGATCAACAGAACAAGAGGAAATTTGTCTGAATTAACAAAAGATGAAATAGAAAATTTGTTAAAGATACCGATCATCGCGGAAATTCCAGAAGACCCGAATGTTGCTCTGAGCATTGCCGTTAAAAAACCGCTGATTGAGTTTTCTCCTTATTCTTCTGCCGCCGTCGAAATTAAAAAATTAGCTGCCAAACTGAGTGGAAGAAAGTATCAAGAGGAAATAATTAAGAAGAAAGGGTTGTTTAAAAGATTCGTCAGATGGTTGGTAGGGTAATTTTTATTTCTTTGATTACAAAATATTTGAACATTAATCAAATATTGTGAACGTTATTCATAATTAAACTTTTTATCTCATCCACATAATTAAACAATTTTTTACTTCTCTGGTATTTTGTTCTTGGCCTAGGAATATCGATTTTTACATTACTCAAAATCTTCCTTGGTCTCGCAGAAATTACTAAAACTCTATCAGCCATAAAAACAGCTTCTTCTATAGAATGAGTAACCATTATAAAAGTATTAGTCACGTTAGACTTATCATTCCAAATATCAAGTACTTCTTTTCTTAATGTTTCAGCAGTTAAAGCATCCAGAGAAGAAAATGGTTCATCCATCAAAAGGATTTCAGGTTCTAATGCTAAGGCTCTAGCAATTCCAACCCTTTGTTTCATGCCGCCCGAAAGACCATAAGGATAAGTATCTTTAAAATCTTTCAAACCAACATCTCTAACGAAATACATTGCTCTTTCCCTTCTTTCATTCGGACTGAAACCGTGTATTTCTAAAGGAAGTTCAATATTTTCCAAGACAGTCTTCCAAGGTAATAAACCAAATTGTTGGAAGACCATAGTTATTTCGAGTGTAGGTGCAAGTATTGGTTTATCGTGAAAAAATATATTACCGGAATCTGGAGTTTCAAGACCAGCTATTATTCTTAGGAGAGTGGATTTTCCACAGCCAGATGGACCTACTATCGCTAAAAATTCATTCTTGTTTACGTCAAAACTGATATTTTTAAAAACAAGAATTTTCTTATGATCCATGAAACTTTTTGTTATATTCCTTACTTCTAACAACGTCATATTAACTCTCCAATTCGTATTTTTCAGTTTTTTTAAGTAATTTTCTCCATACAAATTTCTCCATGAGTATAACAATACTTGAGATAATGAAAAGAATAAAGATTAACAGTATAGTGTTTCCT
>Ga0172363_10001642_pt1 | contig 18096 bp, 18 predicted proteins | sample LakKivs2_kivu2a2_FD_114541 | JGI IMG/M metagenome (GOLD analysis project Ga0172363, IMG submission 114541) | Sediment microbial communities from Lake Kivu, Rwanda - Sediment s2_kivu2a2 | ecosystem: Environmental > Aquatic > Freshwater > Lake > Sediment | place: Rwanda: Western Province, Lake... | reverse complement strand
TTGCTGCGCACCTTGAAATCGAGCCCGCCCGCCGAGTCCTTCCACTTGTTCAGGACCGCAAGCAAACTGATCGGATACTGCGCTCCCGTTTTCGCTGATTCGTAGTCCGTCCCGGTGAACGACTGCCCGCGGTACTCCACCGCAGGAGCCGAGTAGCCCTCTGTCCACTGGCGGATTGGCGTGCCGGCCGAGTTGTGAGCCACCACGTCCACGACCTCGTTGGCGTAGAGCACCACCGCGCCATTCGAGTCGAGCGCGTGATGAGACACGGTAGACGCAACGGCGTTCTCGCCCTCGAAGTCCTCGTAGACCGTGGCGTTCGTGGCAGATGCGCGCCGCTTCACGGTGGCGTATCCGCCTTCGCATCCTGCTACACCTGCCGTCAAAGCTGTTATCAGATTCATGATCAATACCCAGTGAATTGTTTGCCCCATGAGGCCATTGTAACACGCTACGTGAATGCCACCCCGGATTCCCCGGTCATCTCGCTCACCTGAATAAAACAGTCAAAGCCCGTGGCGTACCCTCCGGTCTCATAGACTGAGAAAATGGAGCCGCGGAGAAGCGAAAGGTTTTCCGCAAACATCTCAAACCCTTGGAAATCAACCGCGAGGCCGTTCGTCCAGCCATAGGCGCCGCCGTCAAAAATGCAGTCCAATATCTTGAAATTCAAGGAATGGGTCCCGCTCAAGACGTGGGACGGAAGGGTTGCCGATGACGTTACGGCCGACGTAAAGGTACACGCCCAAACAACAACCCCATGCGCCATGTCGATGGTCGCGCCCTGATCCAGTGCCCCGCATTGAAAATCGCAGTTGTGAACCACGGCAAGCACCTCCGACGCCGACACGCGCGTAGATGACGTGGACGCTGTGGAGATGGCAAATCGGACATTCGCCATCAAATGCGGCGTCGTGGCCAATGCGTTCAGGTCCACCGCAATGCCACTGAACCCCCTGGTGAAAAGCGGGCGGTTGTCTCCCTCGCCCTCGCCGATGATCCATGCCGTTGCCTGATCTGCCGTGATGGCCGACGACGTGATCGTCTCGGTGTGACCCGCCGCCACGATGAAGATGGCGTTCAATGCGCCCGTGTTGATGGCGTACTTCAAGGTCGCATAGGGCTTATCCCGTGAAGCCCCGTACCCCGCGCCATCGGTGCCCGTCTGGCTGTCCACGTACCGCAGGTAGATACTACCAGCGACATAAAGCCCCACGTTGGCAATCAACGGGTGCCCGACCATTCCGAGGCCATCCGGGAAGTGTCTGTAGGTGCCAGCCACATAAGCACCATCGGTCACTTCAATCTGACATATCCCGCTAATCGTGACACCGACCGGCCCCGAAGCCTCGTTGTCCCACCCGTGGACAAGTTGCGTCGTGTTCTGCCACCCGTAGGTTCCGCCGTCGAACGTACATCCCCAGGTCCACATCGGGAGTGCCACCGCGCGAGAAGGACGCCCCGAATTGGAGGTTGCCGTCGAGACAAACTCGCACGCGAAGAGCCGCCCGGTATTACTGAACGTCGCCTTGTTTCCGGCGTCGTATTGCCCACAGTAAAACTTACAGTGTGAAATTTCCGTGTATTCGGCTCCCAATGCTGTCGAGACGATGGTTGGCGACGTGTTGGCTTGCGCCGAGGCCCCGAATCGGAGGTTGCGAATGTAAGGAGAGACCGAGAGCGTCCACATGGCTCCGTTGGCCGCGATATTCGGAGTTAGAAGCGGGCGATCATCCCCGGCGCCTTCGCCGATGATGATTACGCGCGCGGTGATAGTCGTTGCCACTGTGATCGTTTCCGAGTGACCGGAATGCACGATGATCACGTCGAAGTTTCCGGCCACCGACAGCGCCATCCCCACCGTGGCATAGGGTGAGTTGCGGGTTCCCGCTCCCGTCGTGTCGCTCCCGGTGGACGAATTGACGTGGTAAACGTCGTTTCCGCCGTCAGCCGCGACGTAGATGCTATCGGCCGTCACAAGCGGATCGTCGCCTGCTGTTCCGCCGAATCCGTCTGGGAATAGAATCATTCTGCCACCTGCATCGTTGAAGCCTCTCGTCGGACACTGTGGGAGATCCCGCAGTAGTCACGGCACCCAGCCATTTCACCACGCCACGATGCACTTTTCCAGAAGTTCCGCAAGTCCTCTCCGCTTCGCACCTTCACCCCGGGAAACCTGGTGGACGGACAGAGCCGCGCCACTCCCTTATGGTTGACCCAGATGTTCCGCTCGCCCGAGTTGCAAATGTTCCGCTCGGTCTGGCCGACTGAACGCCTCCCGAGAAGCGCGTTCGCCCCCACCTTGACCGAATTGCAATACATCCACACGTCCCGCTTCCATTGCGGGTTCCGCTGGATGCCCCACTTGGCGTCGCACTCCTCAATCACCCGAAGCAGGTCATCGGCATCCCTCGGCGCGTTCGCCGCAAACCACACGTCCCCGCCGGCAGGGGTCGCCCCGAAGGTCATTTGCGCGATGTTGAGCTTCAACTTGTCGGCTCCAATGTCCCCCAAAACCAGCTCGAACAGCTTCGGCAAGTCCCGGTAGTTCCGCTCCCCCACGATGGTCATCGCGAAGATCCTCGGCTTCGCCATCCCCGGCCGCTTTCGCCTCTCTACTAGCAAGCGCAAAGCTTGCGTCGCCCTTTGCCAATTTGGCAAACCCCTCCATTTGTCGTGGAGAACCGGGTCGTGGGAGTCGATGGAGACGGTAATTTCCGTTGGTCCCTCTGCCAGCCACCTTGGCGCGTTGGCCTCGGTGATGCGGGTGCCGTTCGTGACCGTGAAGGAACGAAGGCCGTGCCGGCGGGCGCTGGCGTGGTGGGCCCAGAATGCTTCGCCCTCAAGGGAGGCTTCGCCGCCGCAAGTGACCAGCGTCCTGCCGCCCATTGCCGCGAATCCGGCGATGATGTCCTCGCGGGCTTCCGGTGAGAGGGTGAGGCGAAAGTCGGTTTTCCAGAAGGTGCAATGCTCGCAGCGAAGGTTGCAATTTTCATTGAGCTCCAGGTACAGGAACTCAGGCGGTTGCAACACCTTGCATCTCCCGGCAGTCGTGGCCCGCTTTTCGGAAGATCATCCGGTGGCCATCGAGGTCGATGGTGTTCTCGCCGTGGTATCGCTTGACGTAGACCCTGGAGCTGCTGCCGTGAAGCGTGACCCGCCTGGCTCCTTTGTGGAGCATGGCATCGATCATGATCTTATCTTCAAACGCTCCGATGGCTGGATATTCCAGGATCTTATCCCGCCGTGCCAGCATCGTGCATTCCCAGCCACCCTTGCGGTCGTGGGAGTCGAACTCGGCTCCGCAAGAGCATCGCATCGTGATCCGCCGCAGGAAGCACACATCCGCGCCGTCTTGCTCAAGCATCATCACTTGCTGGGAAATACGTGTTGGCGAATACAAATCGTCATCGTCCCAGGTCATGATGTACTTGCCCGAGGCGATGGCAATTCCAGCGTTGCGGAGCTCGCCGAGGGTTGTGCCGTCCTTGGCGTCTCGGACAATGACAAGTTCCCGCTCGCCCGCAGGGTAGTCCTGCGAATCGAAGCAAGAAATGGCTTCCTCCAGGAAGCGTTCGCGTCCTGGCTGAGTCACACATATGCAGGAAACGATCATGCTTTGAGGGCGGCTCGACCAAATTCTTCTACCACCGCATCTCCGCTTCGTTTTCGCATGTCAATTCCATCCGGTTCGGTGTCTGAGTCTCATTTGAACTGGGCCACGTTGCTTCGCAGCGCCGATAGCCCGGGCAAGAATTTCCTCCGAGTCCTTTCGGAGAGTTTGGCAGAAAAGCACGTCCATCGAGTTCGCGCGGGCGATCTCGTAGGCGAGCGCCGTCACAAGGTACTCGTTGAAGTACCGATCAAGGTCGCTCGTCCGGTCGCCCGACGACGACGAACGGAGCCACTTCACAGCCTGGATTCGGAGCGTCAGGTTGGTTGATGGAACCGGCCACACCTTCAACGTGATGACGTTGAGGCGGGACGGGTAGTACATCGTGGGGTACGCCTCGGTCGTCTTGTCGGAGATCGACTGGTACGCATCCCTGCCGATCATCTTGCAAGCCGTCTCGCCAGCCGAATCGTCCACCACCATCGCATCCCCAACCACGTCGAAGATGTCTGCGGAAAGAACGTATTCGGACGTTCCCGCTGTGAGTTCAACGTCCTCGAAGATAACGGAACGAGCGATGCGGGCGCGAGCCTGCAAGCTGTCCATCTTGAGCATGATCCACTTGCGCGCCCACTCAAGCTCAGCGGCTTCTGGCGTCTGGCGGATGTTCACCATCCGAGCCGTCTGCCATGCCATCGTGCAGATTTCCTCAACGGTCCACTCGACCGTCCTGCCCGTGCTGATGTTCTGCGTGGTAATCGTCATCCGCTTGGATACCTTCCGGCGACATTGCGCGAGCCGCCCTCAAGCTCGGTTTCATCCATATCACCGGGCCTGTGACAGTATTTGCACGTCCAGTGCCCGTTATCAAGAAGGCGCATGGTCGTCTGATAAAACGCGGCCCCGCAGTAGGCGCACATTCGCCTCTGTTCACCGACAATCGTCTTGTGCGGGTATTTCCTCGGGATCGTTCGCAAGCCTGCTCCATCGAAGAAACCGGTTCCCCGGGCCGCCGAAGGAGCAAGCTTACTGGCGACCCGAGGTCCCGGTAAAGATTACGTGGACACGGTTGACCTAGTTGTCAACGAAGATGACTGCGCGAGGATCGAAGCAAGTTCGGCCCCAACGTGCAGTGCCAGAGTAGTTCATGATCTCCTGGCCCTCAGTTACCCAAGTGCGAGAATTGGGCTTCTTGCGCCAGTACCAGGTGAGGCCGTTTTCGGCGTCCGTGATGAAGGCGTAGTCCACGTCCGAGGCAGTCCACTGACGAACCGGGCAGAGCTGGAGCTTTTCACGGTTGATCAAGTTGACCGCATTGAACTGGTTCGCTACCGGAGACTTCTCCGAGAACGAGAGAACTTCCCATGCGCTCCGCTGATTGATCGGGAAGCAGACCTTTGTAATCCGCTGCCCAACCGCGTAGCCGTCGCGATCCACAATCTCGTCCGCCTGTGCCTTGGCGAGGATGTATCCCGACTCAGAAGGCGCCGTGGGGGTCGCCATCAGATTCGAGAACGTTCCGCCGGCGGGGAGCGTGTGAGACGCGGAGGCAAGAGGCTGGCCGTCACCAAGCGGATAGTTCGTATCCGTGGCACGGTTCCAGATTTGAGCCGCATCGGTGTCCACCGCTTTCGCGATGGCACGCTTGATCTTCTTCGCCAAGGCGATGATCTTGTCCGTGTGGCCGTCCTCAAGTGCCTCTTCCGTGGCCATGGCGCGCAAGCCAAACTTGCGCATCCAGAGCCGCGTGAAAGCGCCCGAATGAATGCCAGCAGAGGGAATCTCTTCCCCTTCCGGCACGTACACCGCGGTACCGAGCCCGCCGTACTCTTCCACGTCAACGAACGCCTTCTTGGTGGACTTTTCCTCGAAGTAGGTCGGCATCTCCATGCCGGCCATAACTCCGTCGTCGTCGTCCGTCATGATCATCTCCAAGGTGTCTTGGAGGTCATTCGCAATCGTACTCTGCATTACTGGGGTAGCCATGATCTATTCTCCTTATCCTGATTACAGGCCAGTGCTCGAAGGCACGATTTGCGGTTCATTGCACCGAATAACAAACTTCACGCGGGAAGCGGTGAAGTCCTGATCCGATCCCGAAAGATCGACAAGGGTCCACTGCGCCGAAGCAGGTGATGCGTCATTGGCCTCAACATTCGAAATGTCCAGCGCCCAGTCGTCCGAAGAGACAACGTGATCGCCGTTTGAACCAAGCAGCGCAATTGCGCCAGCATAGGTCGGCGTCGCAAGCACGCCATCGGCATCGGCCTCGAACAAGTTTCCCTCCACCGGGATGATCGCGATGCGACTCTGACGGTCAATGCCCGTGTAGCTCGTGGAAGCGGGAAGCACCTTCGGGGATGCCCCGAGCGGCTTCTTCACGCGACCATCGGCCGAGTCGTAGTACTGGTTGATGCCACAACAAATGCCGTAAATCGTGGTCCCGGCCGCCGCAACCTCGAAAGTGCCGCCGTCCACCCTGCGAACGGGCGATCCTTCGTAGATCGCCGTGCCGTACCCCGATGCAACAACGCCTTCCTCAATCGTAGGCGAGCCAACTCGGCCCTCCCCGCGGAGGTATCGAATACCTTTCAAAGTTCTATTTGGCATGTGTCATTCTCCTATCAGATTGTGCCGCTCGTCAGATCATCGGTCTCGTTGACCGAGTGAACACCAAACCGTCCGGTCTCCGGAAGGTCAAACATCTTGGGGGCGCGGTCGATCTTCCCGCGATTTCCCACCATTTCGCGATCCTTGCGGTCCGCCTTCGCGATGCCTGCAAGCCGCCGTCCCTCGTGCTCTTCCTTCGAGCACGACATCAAAACCAAGTCGTAGACCATCAGTGCTTCGCCGTCCTCGCTGTGCATCCCGCCGCGAGTGAACCGAACGCCGCCCTCGGTCTTCACTTCAATTCGATAGCCCATCGACTTGAAATACGGAACACCCATCATCTTCGCATTCGGATCAACGAGCGTGTACTTTCGCGTCGGATCTGCGTCGGACAGGTGGTTCATCGGAATAGACTGATCGGTCGTCTTCGACCGTGGATCTTTCCGGGTTACTGGTGCGCTTGCTCGTGCCATTGAATCCTCCAAAAAACATTGCTGCTTCTGGCCCTGGATTCATGGCAAGCGTGGCGGGCACCTCGCTACCGTTCATGGCCTTTCCCCCCTCAGCTAAAAAGGGGTCCGACCGAATTGTTACAGCGTGGGGTGCTCGCCAGCCCGTGTCAACTGTTTTTTTACTTCTTGGCGGACTCTCGGGCCAAAATCTTGGGTCCGACCTTCTTGGCGTACATCTCGTAACGCTTCCGCTCGTCCTTGATCTGCGGGAACATCGCATCGGCGTTCCGCTTGCGATCTTCGGTCATCTTGAGCGTCCGCGGTCCGGTGTTCGACCCGCCTCCGCCCCCGATGGTTCCACCCGTGTACTTCGCCCGTTGGCCGGCCGATGCGTCGGTGTTGCCAAGCCGGAACTCGCGCTCTGCCTCACGGTAGGCGTCCTCGATGGTGTCCGGTGACTCTGGCTTACCCTTGGCTACCAACGTGTTGTAGATGCCATGCGCGTACCTGGCTGCCGCCGGAACCCGGAGAACGTGGTGGTACTTCGCCCGCATGTAGGTGATCGCCTCGGGAAGCTCTTCCTTCTTCGGGGTGGTCAACTCACGCTTGCGCTCCCGAATCTCGGCCCTGGCCTCGTAGAGCTCGTCGTCGATGGCCTCGGCTTTTTTCAGGATGTCATCCTGCTGAGCGTCGCTCATCTTGCCGCCGTAAAGCGCAATCCGCTCGCCCAAGAGCTTCCGGTCCTCGATCAACTTAAGGCGTCGCTCGTTCAGCCTCTTGATCTGCTCGTCCTCGTCGAGGCTCTTCGGCTGGGGCGGCGGTGCGCTTCTTCGCGATGCTTCGATCTCCCGAATCAACCGCTCGTTCTGCGCCCGAAGCTGCTCGCGCTCCTCCCGGTCCCTCTCCCGCTCCTCGTTGTAACGACGGCCCCGGTCGCGCTTGCGGTCCTCCCGGGTCTCCCTCGCCTCTGCCTGCGGCTCCCCTCCACCTTCGTCGTCGTCCCCTTCCTCGGGAATCTCGACCTCTTCGATTTCCTCAGGTGCGCTCGACTTCGCCGGAGCTTCGCCTGGACCCTTATCGTCCAATGCCGCTTCCAACTTGCTCTTTGACCTTGCCATTTTTACATGTCCTCACTTGGGTTTGAAACGGAAGGGAGACCGTCCTGAATGAAGTTCGCGTCACGGTCGCCCTTCGCCTTGACCGTGAGCCCGTAGCCATTGCTCTCCTTGTCGTACCGGCGTTCGATCTTGCCCTCGTCGTAAAGACGGCAAGTGTCCTCGCTTCCGATCAAGTCCTGCGCACGGCACGCCGTCAGTGTGATCGGCTTGCCAAAGTTGTAGTCAATCGGGATGCGGTACGGCGAAAGCCTCAAGATCGTTGCGTAGTGCCCAACGTCGATCCCGTGGCTGTTCAACTGCTCGGCCGCGGAGAGCCCCATCGCAACAATGAGCACGCGCGGTGCCATGTTCTGCAAACGGTCCTCCTCCGTCTCGGGAATCTGGATGATGCTATCCCGGAAAAACCACTTCCCGTCGCGCGCCTCGATGCCCATCGGCATGATGTGCTTCACGAGCACCCGGTCGAACGCTGGCTGCAACTTCAATGCTGCCGGCGGAATCGCCCACTCAATACAGCGCTCAACAAGCAACCGCGGGTACCGGATCTCATCCCTCGGAACCCCCATCGCCTCCCAGGGGTCCGTCTTCTTCGCTTCGTCCATGTCCTTTTCCTCCGAATGCCATTCGTTTCCCCCCATGATTCTTGACCTCAAGGTCAAGCGCATGAAGGTGAGCGGCAATCGCGACTATCCGAAGATCCGTTGACGCACTTGCGGTCAATACCAGCTTTTTAAGCTGATCTGCCCTACGCGCTGTGTACTGCTCTCGCAGCTTTGCCGTATGGGGATGGTTAAACCATTCCGCCTCGTCTTCGCGTTCTTCCTCAGTCATGCTTGCCCCTCGCTGCCCAAGATAGCCTGTCAACACAAATCACACAACGAATTGTGTGCCATCGCGCTGCGTTATTGCACTGCGTTATTTTTTGGACATGGCTCACCATTGACCCTTGACCCTAATCTGGGGCTGCGGCCTTCCGGGCGGTGCGCTTTGCGCGGTGTTGCTGCTACCGTATTCGCCGGGTCATGTCGGCGTTGGGCTCTGGCAACTGGTCTTGTTTGCTACGCCACCTTGCGGGCCCCTATTGACGCCCGCATTCGTTCCGGCGATTGAACTCCGGCTCTAGGTCGCACCCCTACGTGGGTTGAAGCCCATGTCACGCGGTCCTTGTGGCCCTGCGGTGATGCGTTGACGATTACGAGTATTTTGATCTGCCGATCTTCGAGTAAACACGACTCGTCAGGTGAGCCGGTTTCCCGGTCGTGCCCTGCAACAGCGCCCTCGTAGGCTCCTGGAGATGCAAACGCACTGAATCGGTTGTTTTCCGATAAAGTTTTTGTTACGTTTGCCATGTTGCTCCAACAACAACGTTACCAACTGCCAGCGGTCCGGTCAATATGATGTAAGTATTCGCTGGGCCCCTGGTGGTTGGTAACGACCTTTTGTGTGGCCGGTAGCTCGCAAACACACTGAATCGGTTGACTTCCGATAAGTTTTTTGCTACTTTTTCACATGGTGTCAACCCTAAGGCACCCGCGTTACCGGCTGCCAGCGGTTGGGTCAAGGATCAATTTCGGCCCTGGTGGCTGGTAACGCACCTTTAAGGGACTACTCGCCCGTCTGCTTTGGTCCCGGGATGCCCTCGGGTTGTGGCATTCCACCCTGCTGCGGCGGTCCCGGCGGTTGACCGGGAGCCCCAGGTGGCACCATCCCCGGTGGAGGCGGTGGCGGCACGCCGAGCGGCGTCTGTGGATCGGGCGGCCGAGGTCCGAGCGTCTGAACCATCTTCTGCGATCCTTGCGCCTTTAGCTTCTGCTCGACCGCGGCGTACCAGTAGGAAAGGTTCCCCTGGAGAGGCGGCACGACGCCAGGAAGCGCCAAGAGCTGATCGGCTTCGGCAATGCGCTGTTGCTGCGACGCAAACCGCATGTCGGCACGGATGCGGAACTTGTAGCTCCGCTGGTACATCTTCCGTGTGACACGGATCTGCTCCATTCCACCCTGGAGCCCGCCGGAGACGTACACAAGCTCCTCGTCGGGAAGGAACATCGCGTTCAACTTGGCATTGTTCTTGGCGACTTGCTCGACGCCCTCGACGAACTTCTTCCCCGAGACAGAGAGCTGCTTCAATGCCTGCTCAACACGCGAAGAGAATCCGCGGTACGTTTCACCGGACTTGCCGCTTTCACCCGACAAGGCCGCGGTGGCACCGAAGGCAGTCTGGGACCACCCGTAGATGCGCTCCACGATTTCCCCGAGCTGCGGGTTCGCCTGCGGTGGCTTCAACGGTACCACGGCGGCGGCGACCTGCTCAGGCGAGATGCCCGAGAGCCGATTCACCACGCCAGGGCCGATCTCGAAGTCCCCCGCCTCGAAGTCGATCAAATCCGATGCAAGGTATGTCCCGGTGTTCGCGAGCGTCGCCTGGTCGGACATCTGGTTGTAAGCATTATTCGCCGCACGATTCATGTCGGCGTACATCTGCCCCGGTGAAAGCCCGAGCGTCCCCAGCATGTTTTCCATGCAAATCGCATGGGCGAACATCTCCATCGGCACCTTCCTCGGAGGCTCTGGTTCGGGATACGTTACCCCGCCGAAGCCATCGTCCATCGGCGAAAGCCACCCGGGCGGGACCGGCTCCTGTGGAGCTTGCGGTGGGCCTGGATCGTCGGCCTGCATCCCCATGTCGATTGCCGTTTGCTCCTCGGGAGAAAGCGACTGAGATATCAAATCCACCGTCGCCTGACGCTCGGCCGCGTACTGCTCGTATTGCTGAGAAGCAAGCTGGTACTCCTCCATTTGAGCCTGGAAATCACCCAAGGATTGCAGGTACCCCTCACGCTCCCGGGTCTGACGCTCCCAGCGGATCTGATCTTGCCAGTCCACTTCCTCACGGATGAAAAGCCGCGCCACCGTGCGCGTCTCGGAATCGACGATGGCCGTAATTGGACGCGGAACATCGCTTCCCGGAAACGCAAACGAACCTTCGTACCAGTACAGCTTGTAAACGCCGTTCCGCTCGGACTTGTCCGGCGCAATGATTCCCTGCGTCTCCGCGATGGATTCGCGCAGCTTCGACTCCGGCTCATCGTCCTCTGCCGACGCATCTCGTTCGATGATCTTGTCTACATTCTCCCAGGTTCCAGACGCCTTCATTTGAAGGAGATCGTTTTTGCGGTAGCGCAAGAGCTTGATCTTGTACGGCACGTCGGAGTAATCCGGCATCGTGGAAACGTGCGAGTATGGCGTGTAGAAATCGTCACACGAAAGCGCCTCGTGACGGTTGCAGCGCCGAATATCGTCGTAATACGAATGAACCGTGCAGTCGCCCACGTTGTAGAAGTAGTGAACCGCACGCTGCATCTGGCGGCGGAAGTCGATGGTCTTCTCCGTGAACTGCCAGTCCGTGTGCTTGCTCACCATCGCAGACTCAAGCGCCGCGATCTCCCCGGGCTCAACCGGCTCTGCCGAAACGAACGCATCGCCCGTCAGAAACACCTCTGCGTAGGTGCGCGACTCAAGGCGAGACACGCCTTCCAGCATGATCGGAATGTGGATGTTTGAGCAATGCTCGAAGGGCTTGCGCTTCGGTGGCAAGTGCCCCGAGTACAACTTGTAGTTGTCGGCCACCTTTTGCCGGTATTCCTCGCTCGACTCGTAAGCCTCGTCAAAGTCTTCGCACTCCTGGTCCGCGATGTCCTTGAGGACGCTACGCCCCTCTTCGCTGCCCTTGAAACCGGCAACGAGATTAGGCGATTCGTCGTCAATCTCCAATGGAGCATCTTGCTCTTCCTCCACGGGGACTTCATCAACTGGCATTTCGAGTTCTTCGTTTTCCATTGCGTTCCTCAGTATTCGGCCCCGTACCCGGAGCCCCATCCACCTTTATCACGCTTCCTGCGCTTCGGTCCATCCTCGTCGTCCATGTGACTCTGGCGGCGATTCTCGATGCGCCGTCGCATGGATTCGCCATCTGCGGTGCGATACGCGCACGCATACGCTACCGAATCGTACCAATGGTCGGTGTCGCATTTCAGCGGCGTGTCACGTTTCTCCGGGTCCAGATTGTCGTTGTCGGCCGGAATCGTCGGGAGGGTCTTCACGATGTTATCCGTCAGTCCCGCGAAAAAGCAGATTCCGGGCCGCTGCATCCCGCCGCCGTGAGAATCCAACCTCGCCAACACCCGCTCGGCGTTCATCTTCCTCGAGCGCTTGTCCGCCTTCGTCCAGATAACTCCGTGCCTCGCCATGCGCTCCGCGTGAGAGTCCGCCGATGACACCTCGCCCCAAAGGTTGGTGTCGGCTGGTCCGGTGATCTTGGAACGCCTCCCGTGCCAAAGCCCCATCTTCTCCTCGATTCGGCGGATCTCCATCGCCACCTCGTCGCCGTCCTTGAACCGGAACGAATACTCCCGCTCGCAGATCAAATTGCCATCCGGGTCCACCGCCCACCAATGAACACACCCGTACGACTTGTAGCCCCAGTCCAGCGACCGGAACCTCGGCCAGTCCCCGGGAATCCGGAACGGCGGAATTACGTGCAAGTCCGGTCGCCAGTGCTCCGCGAAGTAGGAGTCCGCCGTCACCCACCAGTCGCCGTAAAGCAACGCCCGCTTGATGTGCTCGGGTCGCCCAAGGAGCTTCTTCTTGTACTGCTCCACGAACCCCTTGTCCGGGTTGTCGTCGATGGTCGCCGGGATGTAGATGCGGGTTACGTAGTCCCCGTTGTCCAACTTCTGCCGCATCAGCTTCCGCCCCGATGGCGCAGGGTCAACGAACACATCGCGCACCCACCCCGGGCCTGGATTGGAAGCGCCTCGAACGCACGCCATTCGCCGAAGCACCGGATTCGTCGCACGGTTACGCGAGCAAATTTGCTGATACTGCGTGTCCGTGAACTGCGTCATCTCATCGAAGAAGATGTGGACGTAGGAGTGCGTGTAGTAGTTCTCCCATGAGTCCGGATCCTTGCAATGGCCGAAGACGAACTGCAAACCGCTGGAAAAAACGAAGGTCATCGTCTTTTCGCGGAAACGCACGTTCGGGTCGATGGCCTTGAACACCGGAGCCGCACGGCGAATCGTGGTATCGAGACCCGCGGTCTTACGACGAAGGTGTAGGCACTGGTCGTCGGCGAGCGTCCCCCACTTCACGATTCCACGCTTGCAGAGCTCGTTCGCCACCACCACGACCGGCATGGCGTCGTGTAGACCCCACAGGGATTTGCCAGTGCCGGCCGCACCCGCCACCAACGCCTCGTCTACTCGAAGACGGTGGCACTCTTTTCCCCATGGGGAAGCCTGGTATATCCCGGGAATCTCCACGAAGTCAATCTCGTGAAGCCGATCTGTTGGGATATTCGACAGGTCCAGCATTTACCACACCGTATCCGGCGGACCGAAGTCGCCATTCATGTCGTAGTGACCCACCGCCACGCTGCAATCAATCGCGCAACGGTAGCCGTACTTGCGGGCGTCTCCCCAAAACGCCAGGTCTTGCGTCCCGATACCTTCTTTGCCCGCCTTCGTCTCGAACCAAGGCTTTGCAAGTCGCGCGTCCTTGAACATCGACAACCGCCACAGGTTGAAGCCCATGCCGGTCCCACAGCATTCCACCAGCCCCCCGTTCGGGTCCGGCGGTTGCGGGCGGAAATTCACGAGAGGATCTTTGGGATCTCCCCATATCTGCGGAACACCACCTTCACCCTTGGTCCAGTAGAGCCCGCCGATGCACGCCAGCTCAGGGTGCGCTTCCATCTTCTTCACCAGACTGATCACGCCATCCGAGGGCGGCATGTTGTCGTGTTCAATCGTCAGGATGTACTCCCAGTCCTTGAGCACCGGATGCTCCAAGATGCCGGCGATTGCCTCGCTGTAAGCGCGTCCCACTTCCATCCCTTGCGCAAGGATTCGCACCACGCCGTTATTCGGCGGAAACCCAAGGTTCCAATGGGAGAGCGCCACCTTTGCCGAGATGGTGTTCCCCGTTGGGATGATCACGACGATCCGCTGGTTCTTCCAAGAGCCATCCCTGATGATACGCGCCGCGCCTTCCTCGATTTTCGAGTTGCGCAACCCCGCGGTGTCCTGGATAAGCAAGCTCACTTCTTCACCGCCGTTCCATCGACGCGACTGGCCAGCCATGTTAGCAACTTGGCGAAACGGTGGCGCATTGAAGGCGCTTCGTCTGCCACGCGCTTCGCCTGTCGATACATCCCACCGCTAGTCGTTCCGTTCGGGAGATCGGCTCTGTAGTATTGAGAATAGGACGCCGGCTCGGTTGAGTAGATTCGAGGATCGCAACTACACATAGCCATTGATCGCGCGGTTGAGTTCGTGCTACCCGGCGGAACGAAAAGTCTACTGTTAGTCCCCAGATCGGAGCGATGAATGCGATCCGATTCCCTGAATTTTTCATTTCGACGCCGAATCATATCTTCCTCTTCCAGTTGCCGCTGCCGCTGCTGCTGCTGAAGAAGCATAATCGCTGGAAAATTGTTCATTTTTTCACCGCCGTTGCCGTGAGGTCTTGCGCTACCTCGCGGTAGTGGTTCACCGCAAAACCCTGCGTCTCCTGGTTTCGCTGCGTCCATGGCGGAATCAGCGAGTACCCCCATGTCACCTCGAAGTCGCACTCAAGCCCAACGTGAGGCGCATTTGTAGCACGCCATTCCTTCGACAAGTAGTAGAACGAGAACTCCACCACAGGTGGCCACTTGTGAGTTGGGTCGCCGTAAGCGCGCCCGCTCGACCAGTGCGGCACCACGAGCGTCATCTTCGCGCCCACCTTCATCACCCGGTAAAGCTCATTGTAGAACGCAACGCGCTCTTCTCCGTCCAGGTGTTCAATGAAGTGTGAGCAATAAACCTCTTCCACCTCGCCGTCCTTGAACGGCAATGGCTCCTTGCGCACGTCCATCACAGTATCCACGCCGTCGAACTTGATGGCGTCGATTCCATGGAACCCTTCTCTCTTGTTTTTTCCGCATCCTATGTCGATTTTCACGTCTTGCTCCCGTGTTACGTTTCCCATGCCTGATTTACGAAGTTTGCATACCAATACTGTCGGGTATTCGCCGAAATCACCGATGCCGGCATGGTGCTCGTTGTCGTGACGGCGCTCGCTATCCCGAATCCGATCCCAAACGCCGGATTCGATGAAAAGGATTGATTCGTAACGCTTATTCCAAGCCTCTTGAACGTCAGCGACTGTGGCGCAAGGTGAACGTTGGACAAGTTGAACGTGTGGGAAAGGCCCGTTAATGCGCTCGTCGAGCTGTGTCGGTGGGCGATGAAGTACAAGCCCTCCGAAAGCGACGTTTGGCACGGAATCGCTATGAACCGGTTGCTCTGCAAAAAAAGCATGAAGTTCGATGCGCTCGAAGTCGTCGTAAAAGACGATGTTCCGCCCGTGGTATTCGTCACCCAGCTCAGTGTCATGGTATTTGAAAGCGAGGTCCACGACATGCTGAGCGACAACCCGAAAGACGCGGTGGTTACAGTCGTGAGTCTCGTTGAGTTTGTCCCCGTACCCTCACGGCGAAAGATGGTGATGCCGTGCGAATAGGAGTGCCGCTGGTTGCCCGAGCCGCTTGTCGAAGTGCTAAAGTGGGCGGCAAGGCTGAACGACTTCAACACCATGATGTTGCTGAACGTCAGCGGCTGGTCGAGAGACATCGGGTTGAACCACCACGAAGCAGGGGCGTGGCTGGAGGCTCCGGTTCCGGTGATAAGAGGGAATAGCTCTCTCTGAGACAGCACGATTGCCGCTCCGCCACCGCCCGCTGCCGCTGCGGACAATGAAAGCGTGAAGCCCGCGCTGTTACTGGCGGTCGTTCCCGACAGGTTGGTGAGGTTCAGCGTCGGGTTGCCGTGCGAGTGATCCGACAGAGCCGCCGTCGTCAGCGCATTATGAGAACCGACGATGGTGTGAAGGCCACCCGTCCCGGAGGACAGCGAAAGCGTAACACCGTTCAGATTGGTGAAGGCGAGCCGGCCGACCGTGCCGGACGTTGCGGAGTCGGATACCGTCCACGACGTGAGCGCCACGGGTGCAGCCGCCGACAAGGAAAGCGTGAGGCCGGCCGAGTTCGAGTTGGTGGTGCCGCTCAGGTTGGTAAGGTTGAGCGTCGGGTTGCCGTGGGAGTGGTTGGACTGCGCAGCGGTGGTCAGGGCATTGTGAGACGCGACCATCGAGCCGTTCGACGTGTAGAACGAAATGCCGTTGAGGTTTCCGAAGGTAGCCGTTGAGTACGAGAACGATCCATTGCTTCCCGACAGTGCCGGGGTGACACCGCCACCGCCACCACCCGCTGCCGATGCCGTCAGGGTCGAGCCACTGAGCCCGAAGGAAACGCCGTTGGAGTTGTTGAAAACGAGGCTAGAGAGTGAGCCCGACGACGTGCCGGCGGAGAACGTGATGTTCCCGCCTCCACCGGACGTTGTTTCTGGCACAAAAAGCGGCATTAAATCTCCAGGATCTTCTCGGCGATGGTGCTATCAGGGTCGGCCACCACGAACTCCCAGGCCGAGGTCGTTCCGTTCGGAATCACCGGCTCATTGGCCTTGAAGTCCGACGAGAACGTCATCGTGATGTTGCCGCCCGTATTGTTGTAGACGTGGAGCAGGTACCGTCTCCCGGCCCTCAGTCTATTCAGATCCACCGACGAGGCTACCGAGATTTCACCGCCGGCAGTCGGCTCAAGAAATACCGTTCCGTGGCGAACCATATCCCAGGTGAAGCCCGAGGCGTCCGTCGTCTCGAAGGTCGTGGACGACTCGTTGGCAAAATCGCGAAGTTTCGCCAGAAGCGGAATCACCTCGCGCTCGAACCACCGCTGGTACTCCGAGGGCTTCGGCGGCCGTTGGCTGAAAGCCGCGTCGATGGTCATCATGACCGTTCAAGCACCTTCATAATGGCGTCCCATAGCTCTTGAGCCACCTTGTCACCGCCCACTCGTCCCGGAATGGCAGAAGCGCCCTCCTTGAAGATGGCGATTCGGGTGTCATCGTCGAAAGACGACAGATCCTTCGACGACGTTGCGTAGTCCCCGGTGAAACGGGCATATTCCTGCACGCATCGGTAGGCAATCGACGCCTTGGTTCCAACCGGGAGCTTCGCCGACGAAGAAACCGCCTTCCAAAGCCCATCGGCATAGGGTCGAGTCTGAACCGGGAGCTGGCCACCGTTGATGCGAACCACCACACCGGGAACAGGACCGCTGACCGGCGTCTTGATGTCATCGGGCATAACCAACCACCCGCTTGACCCGTTCTTCACATGCTGAACCCAGTATTTCCCGTCTTGCATTGCTCAGTAGTCCTTTTCTTCCGGCAAGATGTCAATCACGTCGTACTCGGCCGCCCGCTTTATCGTCGGGTCCGAGCTTTTATCCTGGATGAACACCGCCACATTGAGCGTGTTTCCTTGAGCGACTTGGCGATTGGCCAACATTTTCTCGTAGCCCTTCACGATTTCCTGGCTGTGGGTGAGGTAGATCGGCGCCTCGGAACGATTCTTCTTCAAATCGCGAATCAACCGCTTCTTGGCCTTGGCTTCCTTCACACTCCCGGCCTCCTCGATTTCCTCGGGGGTCAGGATATTGGGATCCAAATCGTCGTCGTGGAAGTGAGCCTCGGTTGCGGCCGCAATTACCCGATAAGCCTTCTCGGCGATATCATTTTGCCACTCCCGCAGCTTCTCAATCTGCTTTTCGGCCTTGGTAAGTTGCTTGCCTTCCATAACGTTCAGAATATCATGCAGACATGGAGCAAGCACAAAAACGGTACATCGTTGGGTTCAGCCTCACGATGAAGGTCGGCCAGGTCATCCTCTCGCCGGTTCATTCCTGCGACGACGAAGAGACGGCCAAGCGCCTTGGGAACGAGCTCTTGGGGAGCGTCCGGGCGATGCCGAAGGAGTACATCCAATTCCTGAACTTGTTGGGAATTGACTCCATCGGCGTCTCGGCCATCGGGATACCCTCCCCGACGACAAGTGCCATTGTTGCACCGCCGTCAGGGCTGATCCTCCCGCGGTAGCCTAGAACGGCACGTCGTCATCTTCCGGTTGAGCGGCGCGTTTCCCGGGAGCCGGCTTATCTGGCTTGCGTCCGCCGGTCTGAGACTGGCGAACTCGCCACGCCCGGAGGTCATTGAAGAACTTCCCCTCGTAGCTGCGCCCTTCGACCTCGAAGAGCACATCCACCTCATCGCCCTCGGTGTACTGAAAGTCGGTGGCCATCTCCCCCACCACCTTGAACTTGGGCGTTTGGGCCCGGTACTTGGTTGGGAACTCGATGGCGAAC
>Ga0172363_10001639_pt1 | contig 18109 bp, 22 predicted proteins | sample LakKivs2_kivu2a2_FD_114541 | JGI IMG/M metagenome (GOLD analysis project Ga0172363, IMG submission 114541) | Sediment microbial communities from Lake Kivu, Rwanda - Sediment s2_kivu2a2 | ecosystem: Environmental > Aquatic > Freshwater > Lake > Sediment | place: Rwanda: Western Province, Lake... | reverse complement strand
TGATCCCAGCTGCGTGTCTTGGTGGTTTCTCATCAGCTTCAATAGCTATTCCTATGATGAATACTTTCACAGTCACCGCACATGACCTCAGTATTCTGGCTGCTCTAGGCGCAGTTCAATTGGGACTTGGTCTCTGTTTGTTTGTAACTGGATCACGCAATTTGCCACCTGCTCAGACGGGCCTCTTAACACTACTTGAGATCGTTCTTGCACCCCTTTGGGTTTGGCTTTTTATCGGTGAACAGCCGACCACAAACACGTTGTCCGGTGGAGTGATCATTATGACTGCCCTCGTTCTACATGCACTCTTAAAGAGTAAGGTTTACGCCGACGCCTCGAGATGACTCGTGAAGCCATTCTTGACTTATTCCCAAAGATGTTTGCATGAAAAAAAGAATATTGAAATAGAATTCTGGTCATCGATTGAAGTATTGGCGCGCAAGTGGTGAGAAGTGGTTTGGGCTTCAAACACTGTCCAGGCATTAGAGATCTTGTCAAGCCTGTCCAGATAATATTAAGAACCTGCCCCTCTTGCGGTGGCGAGGTGGAGTTCTTCAGCGATGAAACAGAGGCAAAATGTCCAGAATGCGGGCGTATTCTACATCGTGAGGCTACACCATCATGCGTTAGCTGGTGTCAGTACGCGGAAAAATGTATAGCCGACCTTAAAGACAGAGATATCATATCCAAGTCAAAGGCAGACGAGCTTGAAAAAATAGCAAAAAAGACAAACCCTCACACAAAGTGAAGGGTACGACAATAGGCATACACGGCGCTCGAAACCTCACAATGATAAACTCAATCGACTGGGCTTAGGTTAAATTGAAATCGTTTGCCAAGATTATAGGAAAATGAGAGTTGATTATTATGGAGAAGAACAAGAAACCTATTGCTTTTGACATAGCATCTTTTGACACTCCAGTCTTACTTGGTCTGTTTATCAGCATTCTTAGTGAGAAAGCTTGGGAGCATATGGGGTTAAGGGTGAGACCAGGAACTGATAAGGCTGAGAAAGATCTTGGACGAGCCATGCTGGCTATAGACTCCATTGCCTTTCTAATAGATAGGTTGGACCCCTACGTTAAGGATGACGAGAAGAGTAAGCTTAGGAGCCTCCTCGCGGATCTCCAAATAAACTTCGCCAAGGTTAAATAGAATCGTTGATTGGATCAGCATATTGCGGACGCTGGTGCAAGTTCCTCAGGAAGAAGAATCGCGTGTTTATCGACTCAGAATCCGAACATATATTCAACAATGATGAATATTGATCTATCAGTTTTGGTGTCTAGAATTTCCATCACTCACGCTCAAGCTTACGGATGATTTCTGGAAGCTTATTGATATTGTCGATTATCTCATTCGCCCCTGCTGCTTTGAGCTCCTCTTCTGCATAAATGTGTGAGCGGTAGTTTGGAATGCACACGGCATAGACGCCTGCGGCTTTTGCGGCCAGCATGTCATCGATGTGGTCCCCAACGAGAATCGCCTCGTCCGATCTGCAGTCCAGTTCTTCCAGACAGGCAAGGACGTGGTCAGGGTATGGTTTCGGTCTTCCAGGCGAGTCGCGGCAACAGAAAGCATCGATGAAGTCTTTGATGCCTGTCTTCTCCGTGAACTTCAAAGTCGCAGCCTCACTGTTAACTGTGACAACCCCTATCTTCTTCCCTTCATCCTTTAACCACTTCAGAGTTTCAACGCTGCCTGGTATAACTTGCGCATCATCTACGGCTTTGAGTTCAAACTCAATAGCTTCTGCGTTGGCTTCTCTCTGCATCTCCACCATTTCCTTCTCAGAAAGATAACTCCTACCCCGCTCATACATTTTAGCGTATAGCGTGGCAGGAGACTGATAGTCAGCTATAGCCTCTATCGGTATGCCGTGTTTAAGATAAACTCTCGAAATAGCCTTCCTTATACCCGCGAAGTCTATGAACCTACCAACCTCAAGTAATGTGCTGTCCATATCGAAGAGAACCACAGCGACCTTCAAGCACTACACCTCACGAGTAAGAATTAGACACTTGTATTCGTGGCTTACAAAAGTTTCGGTCTGTAGACACGTCTTGGATTAGTTTATTGTCTCGGCAATTTTTCAAACAAAATAAGCCCAAACCATCATCGGTGAGTTGCTTGAAACCATTTCGATATCTTCCGCAACATCTCCCCTCTTTTTACTATTGGAAAGATGACCTGTCAGCTATTCTAGTACACGCACGTTTGGTTCATCAAGGCCTCAAGCTTTCTATTCTGCTTCTGATGAGTTCGATTTGTTCTGTTGTTATATTTTCTATCACCTTTTCAATTTCAAGAACAAACTTGCGTGCAGATTCAACATCTCTTCTGATCTTTTCTTGTTCAAAATCTTTAGCCACATAATACTGAACATCCACTCTTGTTTCTTTGGCCTGCGAAATATCTTCAACCAGTTTTTCTGTTATAATTTCGTGTCTTGCTAGCAGTCTTGCGACGGCAATGCTACAATCATGTATCTCTGATTTGACACCTAGCTTCATTAGCAATGCATACAGGGCAAAGTACCTTGCATAATATGCTGTTGTCAGCGTCCACTCGGTCTCCTTAATCTGAAGAGCCGCGTTCATGGTGTTCAGGGAGCCCGTGGCTTTCCTGATGTATTCTTTCACCAAGTTTCCACTTGGACGAACTAATCTTATTCCTCTTTTCTGTTTCAAACACCAAACTATGTTTCTATCTTCCAACATAGTGTCTCCATAGCAGACGAACAAACAACTCCGAATTTTGAAGAATTATATGGTCATTTACTATCTCGCTTACTAAGGCGTCTCCGGACCTCAGGCCATCCTTAAAGTCCTCAGGACTGGCAGTTTTGACACTGATTTTCTTTCCGTAGGTTTTTCCGATTTTCTTGATCTCTTCTACGGTGATTTCGGAGGGTTTGCCCAGACAAAGCAAGTCTATGTCACTGACATCAGTGGCATAATTCTTCGCGTAACTGCCAAAGAGGACGATTGCGCCCATCAGGTCCAAGCTGAGTATTTTTTCAGAGATTTTCTTGATCAGGAAATTCTTATCGAGGTATCTTATCGTTTCGAGTTCCTCAGCAATTGTGAGGTATTCTTTTGTTAGGATGTTGTCTGGATTGAGCATATACTCTTTGTTCTTTCCAACTTTTCTTGAAATCAGTATCTTGTTCTTTTCCAGTCTTCTTAGATAAGGCAACAGTGTCACATGGCTTGTGCCGAGTAGTTTAGCAATAGCCCTGATGTGGAAGCTTGCATCGTATTTGTTTCTATACAACTGCAAAATGGCAAACTCGTAATCGGTAATTTTTTCTACCATATGGTAGAATTTTCCACCAATAATATTTAAACTTTTCGCGCAACCCACAGTCTAGCGTGGACTACAATGTTGATGGCAACACCTCCTGCAAACCCCTTTTTTCCTAATTTCTAATTGGTTTTCTATCTTTCTAACGATTTTATAACAGAATCGAAGGCTGGGAAGCGTGGAGGGTGGGTTGGAAAAAGTTGAAGAATACGCCAGAAAAGGTAAGCATGCACATTTTCTGATCATAGATGAGGATGGGCGGCATACCAAAAAGGTTCCTGGAGAATGGAAACCTATCCAAGTTGGAGGAAAGAGGAGTTATTGGCTTCATAAATACGAACCAGCAAAGAAAAAGACTGATTTTTGATAAATTATCCTACTATCTGATAAGCTTCAAAAAGTCTTGCATACGCGATTTTTACTTGTTGATGTTGTTTATCGCCCATCTTCCAGATGAGTGTTTCCTAGAGTATTTACGAGTGGACTTAGGTGGGCTACGGGAGTGTTCGCTATTAGCGAACATTTATATAGTGTAGCGAACGCTTAACAGGATATGCGACTGGTACGCAACATCTTTGAGCCAAAAGCCACACGGGTATTGAGAGCACTCCTCGTAGATCCGCGGCGCGGTTGGACGATTAGGGGATTGGCTGAAGAGGTAGGGATTTCTCCGGGATATGCTCATGCCGTTGTATCCACGCTCATCGATCTCGGTTATGTGGCACGCACTGATCACTACAGGATAAGAACAGTCAATCCAACAGTCCTGCTCAGACGATGGGCGGCCTATCACCAATACGATAGGGTAAACGCCTTTCTTGAGCACTACACTTTTGAACGCGAAGTCGATCGGTTCATCCAACAACTATCCAACATTAGCAACTCAAACTACGCGTTAACAGCTCTGGCCGGCGCATCTCTAATTGCTCCCCACGTAAGGCCCGTTGACGTACACATTTACATTAAGAAAGAGGACGAAGCAGCAAAGCTGGCCAAAACTCTCAGTCTTCAGCCAATCCCAAAGGGAGGCAACGTCAAATTCGTCGTCCCATACGATGAAGGGGTCTTTTATGGCCAGCAAACAGCCAATATTCGAATTTCTAACCGAGTAGGCAGAGTCAGCGTGGTTTCTGATGTGCAGCTGTTCGTAGACCTCTACAACTATCCGGCCAGAGGGTTAGAAGCGGCTGAACACCTGTATGAAGGTATAGTTGAAAAATGGGGGAAAGCCATGATTGGTGGTCAATGACCATGTATGACCGGAGCCAAACAGAAGCGTCCAAATCCGCGCTTATCGAGCTTTGCTCCGCCCTCCACGCCTATAGAGACGACTTTGTTCTTGCTGGAGGATGGGCGCCATACTTCCTCACCAAAGGCCACTTCGACCACTGCGGTTCAAGAGACATAGACCTTGTACTCAGGCCTTCAGTGATGATAAAGTATGAAAGTATAAGAAAAGTGGTGGAAAGGCTCGACTATGAGGAGACATCTAATCCCTTCCGCTTTGAGAAAAGAGTCGTTTCACCTCTAGACGAGAAAGAGTACCTCATAAGCATCGATTTCTTAACCGAGCCCCGAGCCGCGAGGAAAGTGCTTCAACTCATAAAGGTGCAGGAAGATCTAACCGCCTGTTTGATTGAGGGGTCCAGCATCGTCTTCAGGTTTCGGTACGAAAACGAAGTAGAGGGAATATTGCCAAAAGGTGGCAGGGTGGTGGTCGTAGTTGATGTGGCAGACATCGTTGGAGCTCTGACCATGAAGGGCTTGGCGTTGCCCCGCCTAGTCGACAAAGACAGCTATGACATCTACGCTATAAGCGGATTCTGCAGTGGCAGTCCGGAAAAGGCGTCGGAAATTTATTTAAACCGTCTCGAAGAGGCTAAACTAACAGCCCGCGAAAGGAACGTGATACAACTCAGTTTGAGCAGAATAAATCAGGCTTTCAGATCCATAGATTCGTATGGCGTATTTGCTGCTTCACGGTTTGTTGGAACAGACGTCAGCTCCGACGTATACGTGAGAACAAATACCTTTCTGAAAAATGTAAGCCGATTCCTTCCCGTTCGCTAATAACGAACATTTTTATATGACAACGAACGGCATCACCACAAGCGGCCTGGCCGATGAAGATTCAACGTAACCATAGAGGTAAGGGCCGTAACCGAGCTTGGAGAGCGGGTCTACACATACAGCAGCATAGCAACAAACGTTAAAGCCAGAATATCGTCTTCTGAACTCCACTCACTTTTTTCTTGAGATTTCGCGCGCTCTAGATGAGACCTTCAACTTCACCCTTCTTTAATTCATTAGCTAGATCATTCATCACTCTCTTCAATTTCGGACTTAGCTTGACTGAATATCTAGGCGCATTCTCAAGTTTCTTATATTTCTCAGGAAGGCTCGAAAGGTTTTCTAAAGCTCTTTTCCTAATCGCCTCAAGCGGGATTGGATTGTAGGTTATCTTGCCTTTCCACATCACTTTGACCAGTAGTGGTTCCCCTTCAACTTTTTCATCATCTAGGGCAATGATATCCTCGAAGAAGTTGCCGGAGCTGTCTCTAACTCTAAACACCTGTTTCCTTCCGGGAAGAGTGATTTTACCCTTGCTCAGCTTCATCGCAGGCACAAATTTGCCTGTTCTATATGTTCTTTCACACAATTTATAGACGATGTCAACGTAGGGTCTATCCTCGGAAGTGCTCATTCTTGTTCCTACGCCGAAAGCGTCTATTCTTGCTCCCTTGCCCAAGAGCTCCTCAATCTTATACTCGTCCAAGTCGCCGCTGGCCAAGATCTTGACGTAACTTAAGCCTCTTTCATCCAATAATGCTCTTACCTTTTTACTTATCTCTGCCAGATCTCCACTATCGATTCTTACGCCGCTTAGCCTAAACCCCTTCTTTTCCAACTCTTTTGCAACAACCGACGCTTTTTCTGCACCTTTAATATCATCAAAGGTGTCAATCAAGAGTAAAGATGTCTTTGGGAAAGTCTTCACGAATGCTCTGAAAGCTTCGATTTCTCTATCAAAAAACATTACAAAGGAATGCGCCATAGTTCCAAAGATTGGAATGCCGTATTTCATGCCTGCGAGCACGTTGGATGTCCCATTGCATCCCGCTATGTAGCTGCATCTTGCGGCTTTCATTCCGGCGTCTGCGCCATGCGTCCTTCTCAAACCAAACTCGATTACTGGTCTGCCTTGAGCCGCATTTACAACTCTGGATGCTTTGGTTGCTATCATAGTCTGCACATTGACAGTGTTCAGGAGAAAAGTTTCAATCAACTGAGCCTCTATTATCGGCGCAGTTACTCTGATAAGGGGCTCATTTGGGAAGACTAAAGTCCCTTCTGGAACTGACCAAACCTCTCCACCGAATTTGAAGCTCTTCAAGTAATTGAGAAAGTCTACTTTAAACCCCTGCTTTCTCAAGTAGTCGATTTGCTTTTGATTGAACCTCAGATTGTTGAGGAAAAGTAAGACTTGTTCCAAACCAGCAAAAACAAAGTATGACCTATTTTTTGGCATTCTCCTTATGAATAAATCAAAAGTGGCCAACTCACTTCTCTTATTATCAAAATAGCTAGCGCACATAGTCAGCTCATACAAGTCCGTTAGTGTACTCATGTTGTTCTCGTCTACGAAGTCAAATTCGTGTTCTGTCGTTTCTATCTCCCTCTCTATGCTTGTTTCTTCATCAATTCCTTGACGTTGGAGATTAAAATATTAAACAATTTGGGGGTCTTTACGTTAGATATTTCTAAAATGGAGAAAGGCTTGAGGCGAGCATTATCAGCTTTCGTTTCTCTATTTTTAATCATTGCGCGCGCGAATGCATATAAGTGCTAAAAATTTAACGTAACAGTCGAGGAAGTAAATAATGGAACAAAGGGTCAATCCATGGGAAGTATTCGTGAAGGAACGTCCCGAAGTTGTGAAAGCTTTCCAAGAAATGATGAAACAGATCAACAAGAACAATGTTCTCGATAAGAAGACTGTGGAATTGATCTTTGTCGGCATCTATTCAACGATACGGGAGGCAGGTGCCTTACGACATCACATCATAGAGGCATTGAAAGCTGGCGCTACGAAAGAAGAGGTAGAAGCAGCCGCACTACTGGCGTTCTCTACTGGGGTTTCCTCTGCAGAACTGAGCCTACCCATAATCCTCGGCCTCATCGAAAGTCAACACGAGTTCTAGACCCTCCAAAACTGCTTGGTCAACCTGAAGAAGCGGACGTTTCATCGACTGAGTAACCCGAGACTTAGAGAAATACACTTCCACACCATCAGGCATGGAAAACAACATCACTATACCACCAGACAAAAGACATCCTATACGTCAAAGAGTTCCTAGATCACAAACGGCTCGACTCAACCCTAATCTACATAAACGTCGATCGCACATTATTCTACGATGAAAGGCCCTAAGTGCTCCACGTCAAAGTGGCACTCGCATCCGACGAAGTGAAGGAGTTGCTCAGGCTCAGGGATGGCGAATACTTCGTGATGAAAGTCAAACCCGAGAAAAGGGAAATCGAGCTGGAACTTGAAGTTCTCGGAAGAAGCATAATTCTCTAGCTTTCAAAATAAGAGGTTTTATGCACATGAAAGTCTCAACTAGAAGCGCTTACGTTGCGATAGTCACTATGGGAGTCGTAAGCATGCTTGGCGATATAATCTACGAGGGTGGTAGGAGCCTTAGCCCCGAGTATCTCAAATTCCTAGGCGCTTCAGCAGTTCTCGTAGGAACTGTCAGTGGAGCGGGTGAATTCATAGGATACGCGTTGAGGCTTCTAAGTGGTGCCTTGGCAGATAAAACGAGATTATACTGGGTCTTCATTTTCCTTGGATACGGTCTCATAGTCGCCATCCCCTTTCTTGGGCTCGCGCAGATCGTCGAAGTCACCATCTTGTTTCTCCTCTTGGAGAGGCTTGGTAAAGCATTGAGGAATCCATCACGAGATACAGTTCTCTCGATTGTGAGCAAGGGCATCGGCTCAGGTAAGGCCTTTGGCATCCATGAGTTCCTCGACCAGATAGGCGCCATAGTGGGACCAGCACTCATAGCTGCACTAATGTTCTACTCAGGCAACAACTATTCCACCACTTTTACCCTTCTCTTCATTCCATATGTGGCGCTCATCTTAGCCTTATTCTGCACCTACAAAACAGTTGAAAAAAACTTTCATCCTGAAGCTAGGGTATCCGCAAAAGCGAGCAAGTGGTTAACTAAGAGTTTCTGCCTCTATACTGCCTCTGTAGGCCTAAACACTATCGGGCTTGTACCCGTAGCATTGATTCTGTACAAGGCATCAAACATTTTCCAGCCAACTCAGCAGTGGCTTATTCCCATACTCTATCTAGTCGTCCAAGCTATCGATGCTCCCATTGCCCTCATATCAGGTCTAGCCTTCGACCGAATAGGAGTGAAGACGCTCATACTTCCCTACATCATCTCCTTCCTACCAGCACTATTCATCTCCTACGGAAGCATAATGGAGGTAGTTATGGCCTGCATATCCTACGGCGTCGTTCTGGGAATGCAAGAGTCCATATATAGGGCAGCAGTCTCAGATCTTGTTCCAACAGAAGTAAAAGGCACAGCATACGGCATCTTCAACACGGTTCTCGGGGTAGGTTTCATAGTCGGAGGCTCAGTCTTCGGCCTATTCATAGACAAGCAGCTACTACCACTGTTTTCACTAACATATGTGGCAGCAACTCAACTACTGGCTGTTCTTCTACTCCTTGAGAGCACTAAACAAGCTACAGTAAAGGAGCTCCAGAAATAATCAAAGCGGTATCCTCAAAACATGCTTCGAGTAACCTCCGGGCTACCAATGCTTATACTTGAAAATACCTCTTCCTTTTTTGAGCAGTTATTTTAAACGCCCGTGCAAGTGTTTTGACGGTCGGTCTCGAAGCACCATACAGACAAACTCTCAGTTTATCGATTCTTGAATGATTACTGTTTTAAAGCTATCCGAGAACCCTAAGATTACGAATAGATTATGGTATAATCTTGAAAAATCGTTAAAATACGGTTCATCGTAGGAGGTAGTTGAAAGGGAAAAAGGGAGATGATGGTGTGAGATATCCCATCTTGGTGGTTCGGCGGCCTCTTCGGTGTTATAATCATGTTTCTGGTTTTCGCAGGGTTGCTGCTCCTTATCTCGAGGCTGATATTCTGGGGAACTTGGCGTGCTCACCGTAGACCTTCGTGGAGTTACCGTGATGAGAGCTTAGAAATTCTGAGGAGCAGATATGCGAGGGGAGAGCTAAAAAAGGAACAGTATCTGGAGATGAGGAAGATCCTGGAGGAAAGATGACCTGGATAAGAAAACAATCAGAAGCAAGGTCATAGTCCTATCCTCAGCGATATCTTCACTCTGTTCAGCGGCAAGTTTGCGCCTGGAACTCCTCCCCTACTTATTATCAGATGCATATACTGTTAGTGTCTGGTCGATCAGGAGGGAAACATTGACGCGAATTGCTAACACTTATGCCGAAATGTTTCCTATGCTGGAAACGTCACCTGAATAATGTTCCCCGCAAACTCCTCTTTTTCTTCGTGTGCTCGTCAAGATGAGTCAATATTTGTTTTCTTCGTTCGACTATTCTAGAGATATGAATACTAATAGGCAAGAACAAGATCCTTTGGATAGGGTATCAGGATGCCAAAATGTCCAGACTGTGGAGCGGAAGTCAGAAAGGAAGATCGCTTCTGCGGAAGATGCGGAACAAAGCTAACCGGATCGTTTCAAGCCCAGACTGAGCTTGTCTCCCCTATAAATGATGAGGTCAAAAACGCGTTGGTCAGGAGGTTTGATGGGATAAAGAACAGAGATGAAAACGCAGTTAGAGCACTCATGGATGAGCACTATAGCAAATTTGACGATTGGCCTCCTTATCGAAGACAGGAGGCTGCAGAGGCTCTGGACAACGAGTTCGGAGCATTCAAGGTTCTCTCCAACTATAACTATGAGTTGAAGGATTTTGAGACGAATATTCTTGGAAATGTAGCTGTCGCTACTTTCAGCATACATTACCAGGGAACAATGAGAAACATGCCGTTCGAGGTGACTTCGCGTGTTACGTCTGTTCTTACGAAGCAAGATTCTGGATGGAAAGTGGTTCATGAGCACTTTTCTAGGTTCCCTGAAGAAAGGCGGCAACAGCGACAATTCTCACGTCGCGGTAGGTTCCCATTCTAGTGCAAACGCCAAGTCCTACTCATCAGCGCCAAGGCGCGGTTTTTTTGCAAGATTTGGACACGATCAACTCAAAACACGGATGGATGACGTTCAAGAAAGCTTCGAGTATTGACGAAGCAAAAGATATGATCATAAGGGGAGAGGTGTCAGGAGCAATAATCATTCCAGGCAACTTCTCAGCAGTATTGACAAATCATCTCTCCACGGCCAATATAACCGTACTTACCGATGATTCCAATCCACAGATGTCGCAAGCGCTTTCTCAGGTTCTAAGTCAGGTTATCAATGCGATGAGTGAAACGCAAGCAATCATGAACATCTATCCATATGCAAAGCAAATACGCGTTGATCCCGTGGTAATGATGGTGCCGTATTCTGCAATGCCTGAGGGAGTGGTTAGCGGGGGAGGCAGCTACGTTGAATTCATGATCCCAGGTCTGCTCATGATGAATATGATTACATCTGTGATGACAGGTCTGCCTCGTGCAATAGCCTACGAGAAAGACGTTGGAACAATGAGCGGGTTCTTGGTGGCACCCATAAGCAGGGTTTCCATCATAGTTGGAAAAGTCCTTGGGCGTGTAGTTCGAGGCATAATTCAAGGTATTGCATCGCTAATATTAGCGATTCTTCTGTTCGGCATCACCATACATGGCAATATTCTATGGGTATTGTTAACACTGTTTCTTGGTGTCTTCAGCTTCGTGGGATTAGGTATCGTTCTCACTTCGGTTGCAGAAGATGAAGAAACCGCTGGTATGATCATGATGACTTTGACGTTTCCTATGATGTTCATCAGCGGCGTATTCTTTCCAATACAGATGATGCCAGGTTTTATGCAAACCATCGCTCATTGCCTACCTTTCACCTACGCTATTGACGCCATGAGAAGGATAATGATTTTTGGCGTAACCTTATCGGCGGTCGCCACGGATATGTATATCATGATCGGTTTCGGCATCGCGATGCTAATACTAGCGATTCCAGCATTCAACCGAGCAATGACCAGATAATGGTATGAGACGGTTGGAGAAAACGAGGTTACAGAAGAGAATTGTGTTAGTTTTAGATTTAGTCAAAAAATGAAGGAAAATGTTGTGATTTCTAACACTCCTCTCTTTTTTCTAGAATCCGTGTGCAATTGATATTTGTCCATGCATACAACAATAAGACGAGGTTTGGATGATGGGTGAAGAGGATGAGTTGAAGGCTCATATTGCTTGGTTTAAACGTGAGTTTCCCCATCTGGTACGTTACATTAACCATGCTTTCCTCGCACTAGGTTTGCCATTACTTAATGGCATCAGAATGAACGATGTTTTTATAGAAAGAGAGAAGCTTCAGAAGATGTTCAAAGAATAACCGCTAGCTAGCTTAAGCTGACGCGAGCTGGAAGAGTATATGAGAAAAATTGTCGCAGGTTCGTCCGTAGTGTCACGGGGGTAGGATTCGAACCCCCATATATGTGGAGGTATCTTCCGCAATTCCCTCTTTTTTATAGAAAGTACATAATGCTTAAAGATTTCATACCTAATTTGTTTATAAAAATGATGAAGAATATTTAGAAAAGAGATGAAGAAAATGATGTCAGAAACGCCAATAAAACTTGAGAACGTTGAGAAGAGGCTTCTTGACCGAGAGGTACTAAGAGCGGCAATAATTGCTGAACTGGATGCAATTAACCTCTACGAGCAAATGGCAGCCACAACCGGGAATAAGAACATCATAGAGATTCTACTGGATGTAGCTAAAGAAGAAAAAACACATGTTGGAGAATTTCAAGCGTTACTACTAAAAGAGGATAAAGAACAAGTTGAAGAACTAGAGAAAGGCAAAAAAGAAGTTGAAGAAGAACTGTCAAAATAACTTGACACAAGGCATTTTCGGTCTATTCAAGATGCAGGATGGAGTTTGAACCATACTCCAAGTGGAGACATCACCCGCTAAATTCCACTCCCAACTTATTTATTTTTGAGAAACTGGGCGAGAAGCTGGCTTCGAATACATCTGCGAAAAAGAGGACTACTGTTCTTCAGGAAACTGAAATAAGCTCCAAAAAACATAGCAATCTACGTGAAAACCATGAGAGTCATCGCTGATCTTCACATTCACAGCAAATACAGTCGTGCAACGAGCCTGAAGATGAATGTGGGTGAACTGACCCACTTTGCCCAAATCAAGGGCCTGAACCTGTTAGGGACGGGCGATTTTACCCATCCAAGGTGGATGAGCGAACTCAAGTCGTCTATAGTCGAGGTTGAGGACAAGAACTTGTACAGGCAGTCGTCCAACCCTGCTTCACCTATCTATTTTATGGTGACTGGCGAAGTATGCACGATCTTTGAGTTTGAAGGCAAGGTCAAGAAGATCCATCACGTGATCTTGACCCCAAGTTTGGAGACCGCTGAGCAGATAAGTGATCGCCTCTCGAACCATGGAGATCTGACGATCGACGGGCGGCCTATACTCAACATGTCAGCATCAGAGTTGGCTGAAGAAGTTGTCAGCATTTCAGACGAGAATGTTATTTTTCCAGCGCATGTCTGGACACCTTGGTTCTCTCTTTTTGGAAGCTTCAGCGGCTTTGATAGAATTGAGGACTGCTATGAGGACATGACGAAGCACATTTTCGCCCTCGAGACGGGGCTGTCTTCGGACCCGCCGATGAACTGGAGACTGAGCGCATTGGACAGATATGCCTTGGTCTCGAATAGCGACGCGCATAGTCCTTGGCCTTGGAGAATAGGGAGAGAGTCGAACGTGTTTGAATTATCAAGGTTCACATACAACGAGATAGTAGAAGCCATCAGAGCAAAGGACACTAACCGCTTCAAACACACGATCGAAGTGAATCCGGCGTACGGCAAATACCACTGGACTGGACACAGAGGATGCAACGTTTCAATGTCACCGAAAGAGGCCATAAGTCTAGGCAACATCTGTCCGGTCTGCAAGAGAAGGCTTACGGAAGGTGTAGAACAGAGGGTTGAAGAACTTGCCGATCGACCCGCAGACTTTCATCCCGAAGGCACGATAGGCTATGTACACTTGCTCCCATTGCATGAAATCTTGTCCGCTGCTCTAGGAGTTGAGAGTCTATCGGCTTCAAAAGTCTGGGATGCATTCAACTCGTTAATCTCAAGATTTGGAAGCGAGTTCTCCGTCCTACTTGACGCCCAGAAGCAGGAGCTAAGCGAAGTCACTAATCCAAGGTTGGCGGAAGCAATTCTAAGAGTAAGGGAAGGAAGAGTTAAAGTCATTCCAGGATATGATGGCGTCTATGGGAAAATACTAATATTTGAGAAGGAAGAGAGCCATGTAAGAAAGAAAGTTGAGAATGCCTCAAAAGAACAAGTGGGCCTTGAAAAATTTATGTGACGGGTTTAAAACCCGACATTACTAAGTTTAACACTGTTAAAACATATAAGGCGCCTTTGAAAAAATAAAGCGACAAAACATTCACCATCCAAAAAATAATGGAAGTGAGGAGGTTGGAGACCAACTCCACTAAAGAGAATGTAAAGGAAGAGACACACCGACCTCTCAAAGTCGACCAGTCATTCAAGTATGAAGTCTTGAAAATGCCCGATGGAGAAACTCTGAAGACCTGTTTCCAGTGCGGAACATGCACCTCCAGTTGTCCCATAGCGCGCATCACAGACTCCTACCGGCCAAACCAGATAATACGCATGGTACAATTAGGTCTGCGTGAAAGGATGTTGCCGAGCAAAACACTCTGGCTCTGCGCCGCATGCTTCACCTGCGTAGACAGATGTCCCCAAGACGTTGAGGTCCAAAGCGTCCTTAGAGTTCTCAAAAACCTAGCCGTAAAGGAAGGCTACGTCCCAGCGGTCTTCAAGGAACTCGGCTCAAACATTCTAGAAACAGGTTCGGCCTACAAAGTCTCCGAACTTCGCATCTCAGAAAGGAAGGGTCTTGGGCTTCCAGTCTTGCCGAAGACCAACACGGAGGATGTGAAAAGGCTTGCAGAGATGACTGGTTTCAACAGTCTCATCAAAGGAGAGAGAAAGAATGAGTGAAAAAGGATATGCGATGTTTCTGGGCTGTCTGATACCTTACAGGGAGGTTGGATACGAAGTCTCAGCTCGAAGGGTGGCCAAAGAGCTGGGAATAGACCTGAAGGAAATGTCGGATGCAAACTGTTGTGGGCTGCCATTTGACGATCTGAATCATGAGATGATGCTTGCATTGGCTGCGAGGGATCTATGCATCGCAGAGGCCATGGGACTCAACATCATGACTCTGTGTCCCGGATGCACAGGTGTCTTGACAAAGGTGAACAAGAAGCTGAAGCAGGATCGAGCCCTCAGGGAGAGGGTGAACGGATACTTAAAGGAAGTTGGCATGGAGTTCAAGGGCAAGATAGAGGTGAAACACTTCGCTAAGGTTCTCATTGAAGACATAGGCTATGGAAAGCTGGAAGGATTCGTTGAGAAGCCCTTCAGAGGTCTCAAAGTGGCTGAACATTACGGTTGCCACATTCTGAGGCCGCAGAAATATCTGGAATTTGAAGACCCAGAGAACCCCACGTTTCTCAACCGCCTAGTCGAGATAACTGGTGCAAGAACGGTCAACTACCTGGACAAGAAAGAGTGCTGTGGGCTTCCTGTTGTAGGAATAGATGAACATGTTTCGTTGCAGCTTGCAAGAAACAAGCTTAAGCATATCAAGGAGGCAGCAGTCGATGCGATGGTGACCATATGCCCATTCTGTCACGTCGCCTACGATGCAAATCAGCTGAGGATCGAGAAGGTGTTCTCAGAATTCTACGGCATACCAGTACTACATTATCCCCAATTACTTGGTCTGGCGATGGGGATAAACCCAAATGAACTGGCGCTCGATAAGCTCAGGGTAAAGTCAGATAACGTCCTAAGAAACCTAGAGATCTCTTGAAGCAGCTTTCATGATACACAGAAAAACTGCGCTGTGAACGATTCAATCTGACAAGATTCGAGAAGATGCGGCAGGGGCTCTTAGAAGGACAAGGGATCCTAGGGCAGTGGAACCACTCATTCAAGCTATGAAGGATGAAGATATGGTTCGAGCGGCTGCAGTATTGGCTTCGGTCGGACTTATTTTCCTATTAGAGGGGGGCAACCTCTTGCGTTTCAGCATTCTATAAGGTTTTTTATGACATATGTGAAAAAGTAAGGCGAGGAGGGAAGGTATGGAATACGACGTAATAGTTGTCGGTGCTGGAATGGGTGGCCTGAGTGCTGGAGCATTCCTAGCGAAGGAGGGGAAGAAGGTCTTAATTCTGGAGAAGCATAGCAAGCCCGGGGGTTATGTATCTTCCTTTACTAGGGGGGATTACACCTTCGATTCTGCGATATTCCATTTGACTGACATGGGAGAAAACCAGACTATACCTCAATTTATCAGGTTCTGGGGAGGCGAAGTCAGTTCAAGGAAAATCCGATATAAATTTCGGTACTTCGTTGGGGATAAGGAATACTTGATAGATGGCAAGAATGCCGAGAAGGATCTCATAAGTTACTTCCCCGAGGAGAGCAACGCCATCAGAAAATTCTTTTCGATTTCTGATAGAATGATCGATGAGACGCTTGAGCAGGGTCCACCGAAACCACCCTATGAGATGAGCTTCCTCGAAAAGGCAAGTTTTGGAATAACAAGCCTCTTCAAGAGGCGAGTGTTTCTCAAATACTATTCGAAGCAGTCGGTTGAATTTTTGAAGAGTCTATTCAGAGACAAAACGCTCGCAAGCATCGTGTGGGGGTATTATCCCATTCATAGCTTGGTGTTTTTTGCACATGCTTTCGGATGGGAGATGATGAAGAGGGACGAGAACTACTACCCTGACGGAGGGATGCAGGCGATACCAGACGCCGCTGTCAAGGCGTTGGAGAAGAACGGTGGGAAGATCCTTCTTAACTCAGAGGTTGAGAGAATTCTCGTCAAAGAGGGACGGGCTGTTGGAGTTAGATGTGTAGATGGTAGTGAACATTATTCTCGCATAGTCATCTCAAACGCACCTATACACCAAACCCTTTCCAAACTACTTGAAAATGAAACTGGGCTTGAGGGGTTGAGGGCTGAGGTTCAGAGACGGGAAGTATGTGTTTCAGGGATGTTTATTTTCCTGGGAGTAGATGAGAAATATGATTTTGGCGGGGCAAATTATCATTCTTTCTGGAGGAGGATACCATCGATGTTGAGGAGGAGCATTGGACTCCGCAAAACTGCCCTATCTTCTTAATAGTGCCTCCAAAACCAAGGAGGCAGAAGGACTATTCTGTAATCGTTCCCGCCTTTTTGCCCTATGAGTATGAGAACTGCTGGCAGACAGGTAACACGAAAGTCAGAGGAGAGCAGTATCGAAATTTGAAGGAGGATGTGAAGAATAAGATTATCGATCGAGTCTATGCCAAGCTAGGGGAGGAGTTCCGGGAGGCGATAAGGCATTCGCTTGCCGCCACACCTCTCACCTTCGAACGGTACACATATAATGAAAAGGGTTCTTTCATGGGCTGGAAGGAGGACAAAGCCCATTATGGCAAATTCATTCCGCAAACAACTCCGATTGATAACCTTTATCTAGTTGGGCACTGGGTTTTTCCAGGCTTCGGGGTGCCCGGTGTGATGGCCAGTGGTTACTATCTCGCTAAGAAGATTCTTGAAAAGGAGGGCATCGACCTCACAAGCAAATTGGCGAGCTTTTCAAAACAATAATCCTATCCTATCACACCCATGAGCTTTCAAAAATGATCAAAGCGGTATCCTCGAAGCATGTTAATGGTAGCCCGGAGATTACCATCGCACTTGCACGAATTTATACTAACCAATCTTTTTTGCTAAAGTTTCAGTAGGTTCGGTGATTAAGGACACATTTGCCGAAATGTTTCCTACGCTGGAGACATCACCCGAATAACTTTCCCCCGCAAACCCTTTTTTATCGACAGATTATTATGTTGAGTCTTTCAATACAACTTTATGGTTTAACATCCAATGAAGAGCGGTTGATAACATTATGGCGGAGAACACTTTGAAGAAGCACACATCACTTCGCCGTATCTTTTCTTTCCCACATTTGAGTTTGGTTGTAGTATTGATCCTCTCCTTTCTGTCAATACTCTTAATCTCACCGACATCGATAATAGCCCCTATTAGATGGCTCCTTGGCATAGGATTTACTCTGTTTCTTCCGGGGTATGTTTTGATTGGAGTGATCTTCCCATCAGAATCTGATATTGATTCTTATGAGAGAGTTGTTTACAGCATCGCACTGAGCGTCGTTCTGGTCTCAGTAATAGGAATGATTTTGGACAAGACTCCTTGCGGAATCGATCTAGCACCTATCATGGCAACCTTGACAATATTTGTAGTTCTGAGTTCAATAGGGATGCAACTGAGGAGAGGAGAGATCACATGGCTGAAACAGCATAGAAAACAGGAGGAATCCCAGCCAAACAAAGAAGAAAAGCAAACAGGCGATTGGGACGTAAAGTGGAAGCTTGTTCTCCCCGTATTGATTGGGCTCCTGTCAGTAACGGTACTCTTGAAAATGCCCCTCATAACACTGGATGCTCAAGAAGGCAAGTTC
>Ga0172363_10001638_pt1 | contig 18111 bp, 20 predicted proteins | sample LakKivs2_kivu2a2_FD_114541 | JGI IMG/M metagenome (GOLD analysis project Ga0172363, IMG submission 114541) | Sediment microbial communities from Lake Kivu, Rwanda - Sediment s2_kivu2a2 | ecosystem: Environmental > Aquatic > Freshwater > Lake > Sediment | place: Rwanda: Western Province, Lake... | reverse complement strand
TTAGCAAACAGGAAAATAACAAAAAGGAACGAGAACTGCACTCGTTCCTTGTTTATGTGCAAGGATTGTGGACTCCCTGCTTGTCCCATAACAATTTTACGCATTTCCCTGCGCTTGGGTCCAAGACATGATCTTGGACACAAATCAACTTCGTCCAGGGATCATTGGTTCCGTAGCGCCGACCATAAACATCCTCAGCTATTGTAAGAAACAATGATACTTTTTTATCCCTCAACCAAAACCAGTAGGGAGTACCAGAATATCTGAGTTCCGCATAACACGTCCAGACATTCGTTTCAATCTGCACCCACGGAGAAGTATTACGAATAGCACCTGGGTAAATATTACCTCCATCTCCTGTCGGATCGTGACTATAAGGCTCTGTAATATCTTTCACCCGTACATACATAAACTCGATCTTCCCAGAATCTGGTTCAACTGGATCGTCAGGCCCAGCGGGATTATGAACAAACCAGCAGTTCTCTTCTTCGCAAGCCACGTACAACATCAACAGGGAAATCAACAAGACAATCTTTAATCTCACTCTCAATCACCTCCTTTTATTTAAAATCTTAGAACCCCATACGGGATTCATATATATAAAGTACTCAAAAGAGCATCTTATTTTCCTAATTCCATTAGACTCCTAAATAATTATTTTGTCAAATGAACTCTTCTGCTGTTACCTATGTATCTCGACTTATTCAGGGGTTTTAGAATTTAAAGTGTTAGCCAAAATTATTTCTACTGACAGCACAATGACAGCCATTTATAAATAAATTTTTTAAAAATTTTATTTTTACTCGGTAAATTTTTGAGTATTTTATTAATATTTTTAGATATATAGTATTTATAGCTGGATTAACAAATATCTCAGATGCAATACCCTTTTCAAAAGATTTAATACACTCATTAATGCCTAATTTTATATCACTTTTACCAAATATATTATCTTGTTCCGCTGGGCTAGTTAATTTCCGAGATACGCTGTCATGAATATGAGTAAATTTTTTATATTTTCTGTTCAATTCTTTATCAATGGCTTTAAAATAATTTATTTCCGAATTATTTATTTTCCTATTTTGTTTTGGGATATAAAATGAGGTGGTAATATTTTTTTGTGGATGCAGGAAATAGTTACTAAGACCAATATTATCTGTAAGGGCAATACTCCATGGCAGTAGAATATCCTCCTTCGTAGAATATAAAATCTCTTTTTGGTTTAAATTTGAAATATTTGATATTGTTGCAAAATTAAAACTATGTTTGGGAAATAATTTTTCCCAGAATTCTTTAATAATAAAATAAGTGGTTCCCGTCGATATCCACCCATCTAAAAAAATCACATTCTTTCTATCATTGGACGAAAAAAATTTCTTCAAATGTTCTATCTGGATTCTATCTAAATAATTAGGAGTTATTCCTACAATTGGAATTTCTATATTGTGATACTTAATAGCAATGTACCGCATTAAAACTGCTATTAGGAAACCGCTGCGCAAAACCCCAATAAATATAGTATCTCGAAGATCAAGGATTTCTTTTATTTTTTCAAAGAGGTATAGAATTAATTTTATAAAATTAGTTATTGTGGGGTTGCCATTACTAATAATGGCCTGGCCCAACTTTAGAATAACGGGATTCGGTAATAATAAAGAATTTATAACCTTTCTTTGATCTCTGGGTGATATTGACCGAATTACTTCATTACCCTCAAGCGATTTAATATCTCTCCCCTCGTCATAATTTTCGAATAAGTGAAAGGTGGGAATATCTTTGATATCTAATGTCAGAAGGCGCGATATAACAGATTTAATCATCGTTGATTATTTTTTACTTAGAAATTTGAATAATTTTATATCGCCTCTAATATTATTTAACCAATCATTAACCGCTAAATAGGTCCGCTCATTCATAAAGTCATTCTTTTTTATCTTCTTTAACCCATTTCTGCTAAAAAATTTCAGTTCAATTATATCTTCGTTTCTTTTTTGCTGCTCGTCTTTTTTGGTTAATTTAGGCACTCCTTTCTTGATAAATGCCACGAGATTAAACTGGATTATATATTTATCTCTGGCTTTCTCAGCAAGATACATAATATTTAATAAATCAGTTACTTTTACTTCGATACCTGCTTCCTCCTTGCATTCTCGTATCGCACTCTCCAGAAAATTATTATCCTTATCTGGTTCAAATGTTCCTTTAATAATATTCCAATAATATTTGCCATCTTTAGTGTTCAATTCTTTTATCAGAAGTAATTTTTCTCTATATTCTACCAAAATACCTATTTTTATTTTAATTGTAGTATTTTCCATCTTTTTAAATTATTTCTTATGTTTTAATTTTTGAGCACATATTATAAAAATTTTATGTTCATATAAGTTATTTTTGTTTTTACTAAAAATATATCCTGGATAGATCTCTTTAATATGATTAAGATTTTTAAAGGTATAACTTGATTTATTTATTTCTTTATTGAAGGTCTTAGCAATTTTTGGATTAAAAGAATATTTTTTTAGTATATTGAGTAATGATTCTTTTGTATTATAACTCTTTTCTACGCCCAAAAAATCAAATACGGTAAAAATCAATCGGCCACCTGGTTTTAAAATTTTGTTCGCTAACTCTATCAATTTTATTATATAATACTTTCCATCTTTCCCTCCATCATCGTGTAAAGACTTTCTCTGTTTTACTGGCATTTGAGAAGGATTGGAGATGATAATATCGGGATAGAAATTTAGTTTACAATCCGCGACTGACTTTTTTATAATTTTAATCTTAGAAGATAATTTATTCCTTTTAACGTTTTTTCTTGCCCATTTTATTGCGTTCTTATCTATATCAATCGCCAATACTTTCTCAGCCCCTAAAAAAGATGAATGTATGGCAAGTAAAGCAGATTCTCCCGTTCCAACGTCTAAAATCTTAGAATTTCTGTAAAATGGAATTTTTTCCAGAAATTGACTTAATAAAATTCCCGTCTTGGGTACATATCCCAACTGTCTGATTGTAATGAAATAACCAAATTTTGAGTTTTTTAGTTGTTTAATTCTTCCCTTCTCGTCTCTGTAGGCTAAAAAATCCGTATTTTTTCCAAGTGGTCTATATTGTTCAATTATAGTTTTAGACATGGACTATTTATTTTCATTTACACTTATTAAAATAGGTTGCTTTCGACATCGAGGCGTTGAAAGCAACCTATACTGAAATTTGATATCGGAGCTTTTGAGCTTCGAGATAAAACGGGGGAGCTAATTCTTTCAATGATTCCAATTCTACAACATCCATAAGAACAGCACAAATCAAGGCAGCTCCCTCAAAATTATCACTTGCATGTAGTCTGAACTCATATATTTTAGAATCTCCTTTCTTGTTTTCGTTTCTATTAATTCTGGCTCCGTATTTCAGCCTAAGTCCGTCTATCTCTAAATTCCCCTCTTTGTCCACGTAAAATCTTCCTTTAAGCCGCTGTACTTCAGCAGTGATATTTTCTTGGCCCCTCAGAACCACCAATAAAGAGTAACCAGCAGTAATATTTTCTACTATTGAAGAATAATAGGGCCTGCCAACTTTTCAAGGATAGAGAAAGCCTACCGCTTCTTTATCTATTTTTAAGTATTTGCTCCATATTATTTGAGAGCCAGTTTTTTCTACGATTTCTTTAATTAAAGATTTCTCTATTCCTTCTCTTACAGAATCTGGGGTTACTATAATACTGCAATATCCTTCCATCTTTTTCACCTCCTTTTTATTTTAATCTTAGAACCCTATACAGGATTCAATATATGTTCACCCTGCATCTTTATTCCAAAGAGCAGGAGTTTTCTGAAATTATTTGCTGGTCTATATCTATCCATTAATCTATAAATTAAACTTTTTAAGGTGCAGGGTAAAGGTACAAAAGAGCATCTTATTTTCTGTTTCTTGTTTCCTGATTCCTGATTATAATATACTCCTAAAATATTATTTTGTCAAATTTTTTCGCTGTTACCTATGTATCTCATCTTATTCAGAGCTTAAAAGTCTCTTTATTTTTTGGAATAAAAAAATAATTTAACCTTACTTGGCTTTATTATATCTTTTCCGAATAATTTCTGTCCCGGAGACGAGAACTCAATCTCCTGTTCTGACTGCCAAAAACCGAAGGGCGAAGAAAAAGCAATCACTCGAGTGCCAGTTTTTAATTCTTGATTAAATTTCTGAGCCAATTTTGGAAAAGCCCTTGGCGTCAACCAACAAAATATCACATCTGCCTGACTTAAATCCTCATTATAAAAATTGCGCCACTTAACCTCGGCTCGTTTCGAAAGATGACGGAATAAAATCTTGGCTTTAGAAACTAAGTATAGCAAATAGGAAAGCTCAAATCCCTTTGCCTCGGCACCAAATTCCTTTGCTGCAATAATTAGAGCCCGACCATCACCTGACCCTAAGTCATAAACTTTTTCTCCTGCTTTTAAATTGCACACCTGAAATGCTCTTCGGATATAATTTTTCGGAGTAGCCACAAAGGGAGCGGCGATAACGCTTGGATAAATATACGTAATAAATAAAAAACCAACGATAATTAATCCGAAAATTAAAATAAGCCAAACCATACTATTTTATTATAATCAATTTATTAAAAATTATAAAAGGGTAGTAGACATTACCTTTGTCTCTACTACCCGTAAAATGGTTATTTCTTGTGGCCGTCTTCCACGCCTTGCCGGAATCCGCCCTTATAGGCCTCGGAATCGCTTTTCATTGGGTCGTAGGCGATGTCTCGAATGAACCGATCGACAGTGCCATGTGATTCCTGATATTCGGCTTCTCTTCGGCCATCTGAATAACCATTGCCGTATTCATCTTTTGCTCCTGGCATTTCTATCACCTCCTTTTTGTTTAGAATCTTAGAATCCCATACGGGATTCAATATATTGGTAAAGTGCTAAGGAGCATCTTATTTCCGTAGATTATAATATAATCCTATTCAATTAATTTGTCAAATAACAAATTAACGACCTTCGAGGTCGTTAATTTGTTTGCGAAAATATATAAAAATCTATGTTCGACGGATACCAACTTTAAATTCCAACTTCTTTACCCGTCTTTGTAAATCTTCTACTTCAAAACGATAAGCTACATTGTCCAACCTAACCTTTATCTCGTCTTGCCCCTGCTCTAAATTAACCATTTTCAAATCTATTTTATTGAGTCTCGAATTAATGTTATCAAATCTTTTATCAGCGCCATCAAATCCCTTTTTAACCATTCCTGCTAGATCACTAATTGTTATATTTTTTCTTTTCATAAGTTTATGATATTTATTAGAAAATCTTATGTCAAGCGCAAAAAAATCAATCCTGGCCTCCCGCTGGTCAGTCTGCGTAAATTCTCATCATTCCACCACTTCTTAAAATATTTCCTATCCGATAATCTAATTTTCCTCAATAAAACCGCCATAGCTTCAGTTTACAAAATTAAGCAAAAGAAGTAAAATAAAACGATGGGAAAATATGTTTACATCATCGCAAAATAAAAAAATAATGCGCATATTTTTAAGAATCGTTTATGGGCTTAATCGCATGGATATTACGCCAATTGTTTACGGATCGCTTGGTCTCGCATTTTTAATTAAAAAACAGATACCAATTAATGATATCGATATGATTCTACTTGATGGTGACTTCAACAATCGCTGGAAAGATATTTGTAGCTTTCTTACTGAAAATATGAAATATACAATTGATCCTGAGCATAAACAAGAATTTTTGAATGATATCCCAGTATCATTTGTGCCTATGAATAACGTCCGAAAACTAACTCAAATAAATATTCCTCAACTACAGAAGATGACTAAAAATCGAGCTACCTATTATAATCTTATGCCCGAACAATATCTCGATATATATAAAAATGGCCTCCTGAATAAATTTCGAAAGGAGAAGAGGGAAAATGACGACAAAAATAAAATTAATTTAATTAGAAGATATTTGCTAAAAAAATAGGGAGCAATAAGTCAAGCTTATTACTCCCGGACGCCGCTTAGTGCGTTGAGCTGCGCGTTGCGCATTTCGTGCATAGCGAATGAGCACGCGCCGAAGTTCTTCTCGATCTCCAGATCGGGGCGAACTTTTTCACGCCTATCACCTCCTTTCTAATGGATTTTAAAATCATCGCCTCCTTTCTTTTGTTGTAATAGCAGAAATCGCCCTGGCCATAAAATCCGGTTGCTGAAATGCGCTTCCTGTCTCTGCGTAATTCGTACCCATACAAAAATTAAATAAAACTCGCTTACCTAACAACGCCTTGATTCGATTACCTATTTCTAACATAGTCGGCGACTTTAAGATTTGACGAAGATCATTGCTACAGATATTTCCCACTGTTAGCGGATACTGACTACAGGGCCACATATCGCCTTCAGATGTTATGCCAAAAAGAGCTTTCCCCGCCGCACAAATCGATTCTTGTGGATTTCTGATGCTGAATCGAATGAAAAAATCAGGATGTTCAATCCTAAATTTTCTAACCTGATTTTCCGAGATGTTTAAAGAAGATTTATTAGATTGGGGATTCTGATATTCGTTTACAATCGGCCATGAAAAGTCTTGACGTATACCTAAATTTCTAAAGAGCAGAATTGTATCGTTCCGCGTTCTAAAATTTTTACGCATAAGGGGCGTGGCTACTTCAACATAATATCCTCTTTTCTTCAAAAGAAAAAGATTTGCCATGGTTCTCTTAAATGATCCTTTAAGCGTTGTAATGTCATCATGTACTTTTGAATAACTAGAGTATATTGATGTTTGTATGCGTCCAATTTTCAATAAGTTAGGGTCGGTTTCTAAAAACCAATCAGGGATATACTGTAAATTAGAAAAAATTTCTGTTATGAAATCTTTTTCTGCTGCAATCTGAAAGAATCTTTTAAGATTCTTATTAATGAACGGTTCTCCGCCCGTTAATACTATCAGGAACACTCCGCTTCTTCTCAGGGAATTGAAAAAATCATTAATCTGTGCTTCTTCCATCGCTTGAAAAATCCCGGGAATTACCGATTTAAGGTTCTTGTCACCGATATAACAGTGAACACAATGTAGGTTGCAATTCTTGTTAAGCTCTAAATTTACGATTGTAGGAAACGAAAATTGCATACCTAAATCGATAAGATTGGATCTACATAATCTTGTATTTGGTCTATCGCCAGTTTTAATGAAAAATCTTCTCACTTCGCTAGGAATATCTGATCTTAAATCTGATAATAGTGATATTAACTCTATAATGTCTTTTTTCTTAACATTGAAAGACATTACCTCGCCAGTCGTATAATTCAGTACATGACTTTTTCCGTTGACTACGCGATATAAGATTGTCGGTTTTTTGTTGATTTTAATCACTTTCTCCTCCTCATCGATTATATCTATATCAATCTTTACCGATTAAAGAAGATTTCGGTAAATTCGATTATAAAGAACCCAAATCTTAGAACCCCATACGGGATTCGTATATTTGAAAGGTACAAAATGTACTCTCGTAAATTATAATATACTCCCAAATCATTGACTTGTCAATAAGAGATTTACAAAATTGAGAGGAAATTGTAAAATAATTTTATGGGACAAATTTGGAAAAAATTTAAAATATTCTATAGGGCATCAGTTAAATCTCGCAATAAAAACGACGTGAATGTTTGGACTGCAAAACCCAAGAGTTCTTCGTTCCAAAAAATAAATAAAATTTATATATCTCAAAAAGTAAAATCCGTTTATCAAGAAAGGGAGAATAAAATTTTGTATTTTGAATTTAAAAACAAAAAATTCATTGACTTTGAAATAAGTATAGAAGCCGAATTATCAAAAGAAAAATTCATTCTAAAAACTTCAAATAATATCAAAAATAACCAATTAAAAAAATTTTCTCGCTATCTAAAAAACGAAAAATTTTTAGAACAAACAACTAATATCAAAAGATTAACAAAACAAACTACCCGGAAACAAGAATCTATTTTAGATAAAATTATAGCAATAAATAAATTTTTAAAGAAAAACTTTAAATACACGACCTTAGTAAAAAAAAGAGGGGTAAAAAATTTAAATCTAAAAAACCTAAAAGGAGATTGCGGAGAAGTTGGGGCCTTGTTTGTAGCAATGTGTAGAATTTTAAAAATTCCAGCCATTAATAAGACGGGTTATATTATTTACCACGATGAGGTAAAAAACATTTATGAACATGGTTGGACAAGCGTATATTTAAACAATATAGGCTGGATAGATATCGATCCGTTAGCAGAAAATATTAAAAAGGTCAAAAATAGATATATCTACGAACAAAAAAATTATTTTTTAAATTTCCTAAACGGATTCAATATTGAAATAAAACCACCAATTCCTAAAAACCATAAAACAGACTACTGGAAAAAATTAGGTCTCCCCCTTACAAAAAAATCAGCTCAAATTTTTCAGCCGTTAATATTTTCTTCAAAGGATAAATTAAATTTTAAAGAATATATTAAACTGATAAAATAAACGGCTCCTTTTGGCTTTAGACCAATTGGAGCCGTTTCGGCCCTCAACCCTTTTTGGAACGAGAAGAAGATGAGGAACAACCCTTGTGGATTGCTCCAACGATGAGGCGTTTTGTACCGCCTCTCTTTTTGATCTTGGGCCGAACATACCCCTTTTTCATGGTATGTCCTCCTCTTTAAGTAACTCGCAAGAGTTCTTGGTTATTCGACAATTTTCCGGTGAAATCCCCAAAAGATCACCCCCTTCCAATAAGGCAAGTCCCGGACAACGTGAACAAAATGGAAGATGTTTGCATTTTAAACACTCTGGGAGATCGCGAATTTTTAGATTCCGGAGATATTTAAGTCCAGAAGAATGCTTCCATATCTCGGCGAAAGATTCTTTTGCGAGATCACCAACCTCGTAAAGTAATTGGTTGCATGGTAGAACTTTTCCGTTCGGAGTTATTGCACATGTGTTAAATCCGCTATAACAGGGAGCTGCATCTTGGATATCGGGAATGTTCAAATAAAATTGGTGGTCTTGAAATGGCTTCCTGCCACCATATAGTTTGAAAAGTTTTTTATCGGCCAGGAAAGTTTTGAGCTGAGCATCGTCTATCCGTAATCCGAAAGTATCTTTCAAGCCATTATTTCTAGCTGTAATTATATGACTCGGAAAAAATAGACAATCCAGAGATTCAACTATTTGTTTTGCTAAATATCTCTGATGAAAATTCAAACCCATCAATGGAAACGCGATCTCAATTTTTATGCCTGAATTTCTGAGAAAATGGATGGCATTCATGGTTTTGTCAAAAGAGCCTTCTAATCGAGTAACATAATCATGAACTTCGGGCGTTGCTCCACACAGGGTTAGCTGAACTCGTCTTACTGGACAATTGGCCAAAGATTCTGCTATGTCTTGCGTGATTAATGACCCATTACTGAGAATGTCTATCGCAAAATGAAGTCCACTAACGGATTCAAGAATTTCTGCAAAATCAGCGCGAGTAAAAAATTCTCCACCTGTGAGGGTTATAAAAAGACAACCCGCATCGGCTATTTCTTTCAAAATGCGCTTTATGTCTGATGGGTCAAGCGAGGGCAAATTTTTATCCATAAAACAATGGATACACCCCTCATTACAACTATAAGTAGTTTCGAACGTTACAGAAAATGGGATAAAATTTCTAATAGCTTGCATTTCAAGTTCTATTAGTATGTTCTCTGCTTCCGAAGAAACCCGATGGTCGGGCCATTTCTCGCCGTTAATGAATCTAATATATCCACCCGAATTTAATTGTTCAAGAAAGCTAATAGTATCTTTTTTCGCCACTTCATCTGACAACGAATATTTCTTCTTTAGAGAATTGACTAGCCTAGAAAAATCTGCTCCATCGGCTATAGTCTCCCAAAGATTTGAACCAGTCTCGTTTAAGATACATATCTCCTGGGTGTCACAATTAAAAAGGATTGCCTCTTTTTCTATTGTCCGCCAACCAACCCTTGGATTTATCTTTATCTCACTCATATCCATTCTCCTTCTTGGTATCTATCTTCATCTTTACCGATTAAAGAAGATTTCGGTAAATTTATATGTTAAAGTGCCTTAAAGAGCATCGTATTTTCTTAACATTAACTTACAACTATTTACAGCCGATGTCAAGGGGTTTTCGCCCATTATATACGACGATTAAAAATACCCTTTATTACGCTAAAAAACCAGCGAATTTTCGCTGGAATTTAATCCGCAAATTAACAAAAAACTCGGTAAATCTACAATTAACATCATTGCAAACTTACCGAGTTCCCCTCTGGTTTACAAAATTAGGCGGAAATTGTAAAATAAAAATGATGAAAAAGAATAAAAAAACAATAATTATCAGAAATCCCAAAAAGAGTGAATTTTCGAAAATATGCAGATTGGTAAATCAGGCCGAAAAACCTTATCAAAAGATTATGCCCGATTATAAACCATTTAAAGTGGAAAATTTTGAGATAATGCAGAAAAAAACTAAAAGATCTTTTCTGATCATTGAACTAAATAAAAAAATAGCTGGCTTTGCGGCTTGGAAAATAAAAAATAGAAAAATCTGCTGGATTAGTATATTACATATAGATCCCCAAAAACAAAAAATGGGATTGGGAACGAAATTGCTTCAAGAGATAGAAAAAATTGCCAGAAAGAAAAATTGTGATTTTTGTATGTTGGAATTATTCCCCCAAGCCAATTGGGCAAAGAATTTTTATCTGAAAAACAACTACAAAATCCTACCCAAAAAAGATTACAGAAAAAGAATCTTCAAGGGCATTTTATCTCCCACAGCTAAAACATTGGTAATGATAAAAAAATAAATTGCAAAAGATATTGATATAAAAAGGGACGATGAATATCGTCTCTTTTTAATTATTGCTTATATACCTACTTTTTTAAATCTCAAAATTTTTCGGAGCGAGCATGGTTGTAAAAATTGAATCTGGATTTAAATATTTATCAACGCTCTCTTTTATATTCTCTATATTTACCTCCTCAATTTCTTTTTTTAGTTCTTCAAATCCTCGCGGCTTCCCCAAAAAGAGAATATCATTTACTGCCATCGTAATAATCTGTTGGGTATCCTCATATTTCAACATAAGTTGTCCTAGTTTTAAATTCTTCACTTTTTCTAAAAGACCTTTATCGGATTTGGATTTCTCAATAACTTCAAGTGTTGCAGATATCGCTTCTTTACATCTTTTGTGGTCTGTGCCAACATAAATACTAAAACATCCGATATCACTTCTTTTTGTAACGGAGGCGCCTATTGAATAACAAAGTCCTCGTTTATCTCTTACCTCCTGAAATAGAGGAAACGACATACCGCCGGAAATCATATCTCTAAAAAATTCCAGATAAAGCGAGCTTTTATCTTTTCCTTCATCTATCAATGCATCGAGTGAAATATGTAATTGATTCACATCTTTAGTCTCTATAAACTGCTTTTCTGATCGAGCTACTACTTTTTCTTTTTTTCTATCATTCGGTTCTATTTCTGATTTTTCTTCAAAATATTTATCAAACAATTTCAGGGCCTCGCTTTCCTTAATATTGCCAACGGCAATAAAAACGTAGTTCGAGGGATCATAATATCTTTTCTTAAATGCCAAAAAATCATCTCTTGTAAACGCTGAAACAGATTCCTCTATCCCTAAAACATCTCTGGCAAGGGGATGATTATTATAAATAAATTTCTGGCCCAATAACCAAAGATACTGTTGGGGATTATCATTCCTTCTTCTGATTTCCTGCACAACATTTTTCATCTCAATCGGAATTTTCTCTTCCGGGAAAATAGATCTTTTGATTTGTTCACTTATTATATATGTGGCTCTTTCGGCATAATTGACAGGAACTCTCGAAAAATAAAATGTTCTTTCGTTGTTGGTAAATGCATTCATCCTTCCTCCGGTTTCTTCAATATACTCGGCTAATTTCATGCTAGTTGGAAAACTTTCTGTTCCCTGGAAATGCATATGTTCTAAGGCATGGGCAATGCCGGCCTCTTTTGGCCAAACTTCATCTCTTGTTCCGCATTTAACAATCACCCCAACTGCAATACTATTGTAGTTCGGGGAAGAAAGCGTCCACAATGGCACTCCCGATTTTGTTCTTGTTTCCGAAAAATTAAGTTCCATATATCTCTATTCTATCCCAAAAGCGAGGAAAAGAAAATGGTATTTACAATCTCGTCCTAAGGGTATAAAATATATTTATTAGAATATTTCTATGAATCTAGGACCATATAAAACAAAAGGTGGCAAACTAAATTATGTAGGGAATAAGGTTTTCAAACCAATTCCAGAGGTTCGTAATGTTAAACCATCGTCTTTAAGTAAACGGCATCTTGAAATTAAAAAAGACTCTGAAAAATGGGAGGCGTTAATCAAAATTTGGGATGGAGTTTTTAAAGCAAGTAATGACTTTATGAAAAAGAATAAAAGCTTATTACTTGATTTACCGATTACAACCAGAATGATCTCTTCTCCCGGCGCTTTAACCGGTACCATCTCTTCTGATGTCAATCCTTTTAAAATTGACTTTTTTAATAAAAAAACGTTTCTTACTCAATCTTCCCAACTTTATTTAGAATTTGCTATTACAAATCCCAGAATTAATAGTGTTTATTGTTGGGAAAAAAGTTTTCGAAGAGAAAGGGCTGACTTTCGTCATTTACCCGAATTTACTCATATCGAATTTGAAAGCAATATTAATTTTGGAAAAAATTTAAAATTTCAACAAAACTACCTTCAGTTTATGGTCAACTATTTAATTAAGAACTACGAAAAACAACTTAGAATATTTTTAAACAACCAAGATATGAGGATGTTAAAGGAATTTTCCAATCTAAAAAACTTTGCAAAAATAACATTCCATAATGCGTTCAAATTATTAAAAAGAAAAACGAGCAATCAGAAATACAATAAGGTGACGATTAAAAACTTCGGTGCTTATGAGGAAGTGCTTTTGACTGAGATTATAAATAAACCTCTATTTGTTACTCATTATATCGAAGACGAGGTCGCCTTTTATCATGCGAAGAATTCAAAAAATCCAAAACTAGTAATTAACGCTGATTTTCTTTTTCCTGGCTATGGAGAACTAATAGGTGGCGGCGAAAGAGTCCATACAAAAGAAGAAACCGAAGAAAAGGCAAGACATTTTAAGCTTAATATGACGGATTACCAACCATATATTGAGTCACGAAATTATAAACATCCAAAAATTCATTCTGGATGGGGAATGGGTATAGAAAGATTTATTCAAGCTATATTAAAATTACCATTTATTTGGGAGGCCAAAGCATTCCCGAGAACAGATAAAAAAAATAGACTCTAATAAATAGGTGTTTACAAAAATTTATGAAACATTTAACAAAACCAGAATATTTAGAAAAAGGAGATACAATTGGAATAATTAGTCCTTCGGCCCCTATGGCGGGGTTGGCACCTCATCGTGTTAAAAGGGGTGTGATAATGCTTAAAAAACTTGGGTTTAAAGTGAAAATTGGAAAACATGCTTTAAAAATAACCGAATATACAGCAGGCACCCCAAAAGAAAGAGCTAAAGATGTTAACTCCTTTTTTAAAGATAAAAAAGTAAAGGCAATTTTTTCATTTATAGGAGGCAACCACTCAAATCAAATTTTAAAATATTTAGATTTTGACCTCATTAGAAAAAATCCTAAAATTTTTCTTGGTTACTCCGATGCAACCGTTCTCCATTTTGCTCTACACACTCAAGCCAAACTAGTAAGTTTTTATGGCCCGGCGGTTTTAACACAATTTGCTGAAAATCCAAAAATAATATCTTATACCGAAAAATATTTTCGAAAGGCATTAGCAAACCCATCTCCCATTGGTAAAATTAAACCATCCCTAAAATGGACTGATGAAATTTTAGACTGGTCTAAAAAAGACGACCTAAAAAGACCGAGAAGAACAAAAAAAAACAGGGGGTGGAAATGGTTAAAATCTGGCAAAGCCGAGGGACCAATTCTGGGGGGCTGTATTACCTCTATGTTGCATCTCAGGGAAACTGATTATTGGCCCAATTTTTATAGATCAATCCTATTCTGGGAGATACCCGAAAGTAATAGCGATTTTAGAAAGGGAGAGGAGGTTGAAAATATAGATTCTTATTTGACCGATCTTGAACTTTCGGGCGTATTTAAAACAATTAAAGGAATGATTATCGGAAGACCATTTGGATATTCTAGAGAGCAGGTAAAAATTTTAATCGAGGTTATCAAGAAACAAACCAAAAGTTATAAATTTCCAATTCTTTTTAATGTTGATATAGGTCATTCCGACCCAGTGATTACTATTCCATTGGGAACAAAAGTCAAAATTGATTCGTACAGAAATAATTTTGAGTTTTTAGAAAATGGAGTAAATTAACCCGAAAATGAAATGACAAAAATCACTTCTAAAAAAATTAAAGAAATGAACTATGTAGATTTAATGGCATTCTTAGAAGAGATTAATCGCCCACCGGGTGGCAAAGATTCGATAAGAATTATAGTTCAAAACTGTTTTATCACAAAAGATTCCAATGTTTTAGATATTGGATGTAATACGGGGTATGTCTCTTTTGAAATTGCGCGCATTGCTAAATGTTTAATAACGGGGATTGATATTAATAAAAATATGATTAAAGTGGCAAAAAAAATTCGAAAAAAAGATCCACTGGGCCATCTAATAAAGTTTATAACTGCCAATGCAATAAACTTACCTTTTAAGAATGATCTATTTGATGTTGTAATTTCTGGTGGATCTACGGCCTTTATTCAAGATAAAATAAAAGCACTTCAGGAGTATAAAAGAGTGCTTAAACCATGGGGATTTATTGCAGATATAAACTTTTTTTATAGGACTAAACCGCCTATCTCTTTAATTAATCGACTCAATTCTATTTTAGAAATAGAAATCAGGTCATGGGATATAGACTATTGGCTAAATTTGTATGATCAGTGTGACTTAGAGAAGTACTTTATTCATGTGAACCACATAAAACCAGTATCTCGGCAAGAAATAAAAAATTATTGCTCTGTGATGGCAAAAGAAAAACATCTATCAAAAAGTATTGAATTAGGGTTAACGAAGATATTAATTCAGAATATGGCGTTATTCAACGAAAATCATAAATACCTTAATTATGGAATATTTATTCTCCGTAAACGACCAATTAAAGAACAGATTTCACTTTTTGGCGCATAAGGGTTTATAGAATTTAATTCGAAGTAATTCTTAATCAATACCTATTTTTGAAATATTTCCCGGAATATTAAACTGGTTCTGACCCTGCAAGAATTGCAATCACTGGTCATGCATTTTATGTCCAGTTTTTATAAATATTAATGATTATCTTTGAGTATGGATTTATAAAAATAATATGTTTTTTCTACCATCGTCTGCTGAGAATAATGTTCTTTGGCATATCTTATCGCTTCATTACTAATTCTAGCTCTATCTCGAGAATGTGTAATAAGATACTCTAATTTATGCTTTAAATCTTCTTTACTTACCTCATAATGCCCGTCTATTTTTTCCATCCGCAGTGTTAATCCCGAAACATTATCCTTAAATAATTTAGGCATATAATTTCCAGTTGGAAATAAAGGGGCAAGACCACAATGCATTGCTTCAATGACTGACAAACCAAAACTTTCAGAATTACTCGGCAAGCAAAAAATGTCGGCATTCGAGAGAATCTCAAAAACCTTATCTCTATTCTGTGGCCCCCATATTTTGGCAGATTTTAAACCTAATTTTTTTAAATCACTAATAAGTTTACCATCGCCGATTATATCTAGATAAATGTTCGGATACAATTTTTCTAATTCTTTAAAAATTTGTACTAATTTAATCACCCCCTTATCCTCTTCTAACCTGCCCACGAACACAATTCTAGTAACCCCTGTATACTTCTTCCTATTTTTAACTTTATTATAGATATCGGGAATATCTACAGAGTGCGTGATTACTCTAATATTTCCATTTACAAAACCATATTCGTCCCGCAAGAACTCCTGTTGCTCCTTGCTAAGACATATTATGCCGTCTGAATTATTTAACATTTCTAACTCTATTTTAATAATGTCGTTATGATTCGATAAAACAGGGTTATCTATCATATATTCATATTGACGCTGCAAGAAATGCAAACTAGATACGACTTTTGACCTGGTAAAAATTGCAATTTCTTTAGTCGCAATCCAAGACATCCAATTGTGGCAATGAATAATGTGAATCTTTCTATTTTTAAGAAAATCTTTTATTTGAGATACTAACTCTCGATTCCATCTGATAAATTTATCAAAATCATTAAATATTTCATCTTGCTTGTCGCTTAATAACTGTTTATCTGTTTCTTTACTAGTAGTTATAATATTGTTACCAACAGTCTTACTTTTATTAGCCGTGGCAACATATACCTTCGAGCGAGGATAGTATTTTGCGAGACCCCTGGCAAGATCGTATACATGCCACCCCATACCCCAAAGAGGGTTAGGTATGTAATCCGAAGTAATTTGTAAAATATTCATTGTTTTTAATTATTAATCTTTATAGAATAATAGCCGATCTGAATTGTTATATAATCAGATCGGCTATGGTTGCATAATAAGAACGGAGCAAACTACGAGCTTCATGCTGACTAATCCCTTGTACTCTGCCTAAGAATTCTTTCACTTTTCTTTCTGCCTTACCAAGAGTTATTGTACCATTATCTAAATTGTTCTGCATCTTCTGAGCTAACTCGATCAAGGCTTCCAGTTTTTTATCATGGCCCTTCATAAAGCCTATTACCGGTTCGAATTTGCATCGGAAACTTTCCAATCCCAAAAGGTTAAAGTATTCTTCCGCCACTTTTCTTAGACTTTCGATGTCATAATTGGTCCTTCTGCGGAGATAATTTACGGCTCTTATATATCTCCTAAAAATCCTGTTCTCTTTAGATCTACCCCCTATAGAGCATCCAGCATTAGACATCTGCAATATGGCCTCGAAATAAGCTGAAAATTTCTGATGTAAACCTTCTCGGTATTCTATTACTTGTGATATTGCCGATAATTTTAGTGGTTCATTAATCCCCATGACGGCAGACATAAGAAATTCTATACCATACCCAGATTCAATTCCAATCTCGTGGCCCTCGGCATCTCTTATCGAAACAACATTCCCCACATCCCACAAAGAGCCATCCTTTGTATGCCGTATATTAATCGATATACCCACGCCATTTAGTCCCTCGATTCCGTATTCCCAAATATATCTCTTAGCCGGATCTTGCTCAATTTCTATATTTAATCCTCTCTCGCCGCCTAACCCAAAAGATTTTATCAGAGAAGGATCTTCTACCGTCGGCTTAATCACAATACATTGCGGTTCTATTGCCAACCCGGTTACTAAAAAATCAATTGTTTCACCACATGCCTTATCATAACTGCCCGACGGAGATATGGTTCCAAAGATGTGGAAAAAAGTTTGACCCAATGGCACTATCTCATCATTAAAAGCATCCTCGAAATCTTGAGTTCTGATACAGGGCTGAATAACATAGGCTCCTCTTTTTGGTATGGTCCCTTCCATCAACATAGATTTAAACCTATTGGTTGATGAGCCCGTAAAAATTACACTCTTATCTAATTCTTTGGGTATCAATGGGAGTGGCTCTTTTCTCTCATACCCACGCTCGCCAAGGTAATCATGGATTTTTTTAGTGATTTCTTCGTGAATCTTCTTTATGTCTTTGATTTTGTCATTATTTTTCGAATTGGCATCATTTCGAGATAAATTAATATTGCTAGCCGTATCTTTTTCTGTGTATTTCGACATTTTGACCTCCTTTTACGTTTTGGAATTTATATAATGATTTACCGATTAAAGAAGATTTCGGTAAATTCAGTTGTAAAAGAACTCAAAAGATCTATATAAAAGGTCATTTTGACCCCTTCGTAAATTGTATTTTGAAGTGCAACACCTCATAATTAAACTATATGAGGTACAAGCACTTCGCTAAGGACGAGAGAAATGAGATCTCCGTCCTACTGAACAAGGGTTATTCTATTAGAGAT
>Ga0172363_10001637_pt1 | contig 18113 bp, 18 predicted proteins | sample LakKivs2_kivu2a2_FD_114541 | JGI IMG/M metagenome (GOLD analysis project Ga0172363, IMG submission 114541) | Sediment microbial communities from Lake Kivu, Rwanda - Sediment s2_kivu2a2 | ecosystem: Environmental > Aquatic > Freshwater > Lake > Sediment | place: Rwanda: Western Province, Lake... | reverse complement strand
GTGATAGCCGATCCGGTTGGCCATTCGCTGAGCCCGGCTATTCATAATGCCTGTTTTGCTGAGAAGGGTATGAACAAATTGTATCTGCCTCTGTTGGTGCAGGGTGGCCGGGGCGAATTTGACAGATTCTTAGATAACGCGATTTCCAGAGAATGGCTGAACTTCCAGGGTTTTAGCATAACAATCCCGCACAAAGAAAACGCCCTTAAATATGTGCAAGCAAATCGGGGTTTTGTTGAACCGTTAGCTGGAAAAATCGGTGCGGTTAATACATTGGTCTTTCACGAGCGACGAGCGACGAGCGACGAGCGACGAATAAGTGCCTACAACACCGATTATACTGCTGCGTTGGATGCGATTACTGCCGGGATGGGCATATCGAGAGCCGATTTGAAGGCGTTGCCGGTCGCAGTCATTGGCGCAGGCGGCGTAGCAAGAGCCATTGTGGCCGGTCTGGCTGACGCCGGGGCTAAAATCAAGATTTACAATCGCACCGTTGAAAAGGCTGAAAAACTTGCAACGGAGTTTGGCTGTGATTTTGCCGGCCTGGACGATCTGCAAAACTTAAATGCGAGATTACTTATCAACTGCACCAGTATCGGAATGAAAAGGACAGAAGACAGAAGACAGAAGACAGAGGACGGAGGACAGAAGCCTGCCCTGAGCGAAGTCGAAGGGACAGACTATGAGACGCCGGTGCCTCAAGAGTACCTGAAAAGAGGTATGGTTGTTTTTGACACTGTTTACAATCCCGCCCAAACTCTGCTGCTAAAGCAGGCAAAAAAAGCCGGGGCAAAAACAATCGATGGCCTATCAATGTTTATCAACCAGGCCTTAGCCCAATTCAGACTCTTCACAGGCCAAGAAGGTAACGTCAACCTTATGGGAAAAACTATTATGGGTTGTCTTTCTCGTGAATAACTTGTATAATGATTTTTGATTCAACAGGAATCGCGTGGGATTGAAGTAATAAATATGGGATATTGCAGTGCATAAGATACGGGTTTATGCGGATACTTCTGTTTTTGGCGGTACACAGGATGAGGAGTTCACCAAGGCAAGCCGGTGGTTTTTTGAGCGGGTGCAAAGAGGCGAGTTTGTGGTAATTCTATCTACCGTGACTCTTCGTGAGCTTGTGAGATCTCCTGATGCAGTCCGGGCTGTCTGGCAGAACCTACCGGCGGAGTCGGTGGAAGTTGTAACAATCGATGCCGATGTTGAGGAACTGGCAGAAGCATATATTCGAGCTAAGGTTTTAGGTCAAGATTCACAAAACGATGCTCTACATGTGGCGGCAGCGACAGTAGCTGGAGCGGATCTGATTTTGAGCTGGAATTTTAGACATATTGTCAATTTCAGTAAAATCAGGGGCTTCAACAGTGTAAATATTAGTCTGGGATATCGAGCCTTAACTATACTAAGTCCGTTAGAGGTGAGTTATGGGGATGAGGACGAAAAAATTTGATTGTGTACAAATGAAGAACCGCATCCAAAGAGAATTGAGGCGAGATTACCAAGCCAGGAAGACGGAATTCACTTCATACGCAGATTTTTTAAACACCACCGCAGATGAATCGGAAGAGATACGCATTTTTCGTGATAAAGTTGCCAAAGCAAAGACCGTTGCAAAAAGCTGACACCGATTAGCCGGGATTGGCGGCATGATTATCTACAAACCTGTGTCCAAAAAACACAGGCCGGTACATCGGCACCTAAATAATTATTGCTCTGCGATAATGGTTATTGTTATATTAAAAGCGGCAGCAGCGAAAAGGTAAGAATATGGGTATTCAGATCGAAGTGGCTAAAGACAAAGTCGCGGCATTCTGTTGTAGACATCATATTTATGCTCTGTGGCTGTTCGGCTCTGTGCTGCGGGATGATTTTCGGCCTGATAGCGATGTGGATGTACTGGCCGACTTTGAGCAAGGGCACGAGCCTGATCTGATGCAAATAGTCACAGTTCAAGAGGAACTGTCCAAGATTTTGGGTCGCAATGTAGACCTTGTGGAGCGTCAATCCGTTGAAAAAAGTGAGAACTATATCAGACGGCGACACATTCTGGAGTCTTTGGAGACGGTTTATGTGGCGAGATGACGCCTATCTATTGGATATGCTGCTGGCAGCGCGGAAAGTGCTCGAGTTCACTCGCGCTATTACTTGGGAGCAATTTGCGAATGACGACCTTGTACAGAATGCTGTTATGCGCCAGATTCAGATTATTGGGGAAGCTGCTCGCAAGGTCTCATTCCCCTACCAGCAAGAGCATTCTGATATTCCATGGAACGAGATAATCGGTATGCGCAATCGTCTTGTTCACGAGTACTTCCGGATCATTCCTCGCCAGGTGTGGGATGTGGTTGACAAGGATATGCCAAATTTGATCAGGCTTATCGAACCACTTGTCCCACCTGATGACTCAACGCAGGTTAATGATTCATAATATGTGGCTCGCTGTCGGAATGAGAGGCGCTCTATAATGGTGGCAATGGATCAAATAGAGGAGTTTGGCCAGAGAATAGGCCAAGAATTTGGCGCGCAGAAGGTGCTACTCTTTGGGTCCTATGCGCGAGGCATGGTTACGGAAGACTCGGATATTGACCTGCTTGTGGTTGCTGAGACTTCTTTACCCCCGCTTAAGCGTTATGGTGCGGTTCGACGTCTGTTAGCTGACGTCCCTTTTAGCTTTGATATTATTGTCAAGACGCTGGAGGAATACGCTCGCTGGCGGTCCGTGGTAAATAACATCGTCTATTTTGCAGATAAATACGGAAAAGTTCTCTATGAACGAGCAGACTCGTGAGGCTGAAAGACGCACGGTTTGCGAAGATTGATCCAGTTGGCCAAGGCTTTTGCGCCGGAACTTTCTTTGCTGGCTGATGCAGCGGACGAATTGACCGTTCATGGAGTTGAGACGAGATATCCTGGCGACTGGAGGCGAATCAAAAAGTCGGAAATGAAAAGAGTAGTTGAATTGGCAAAACGTTTCAGCGACATTTTGCTTGCGAAACTGGAATAACCGATAATATCCAAGTGAGTTTGTGGTATATCATCTATCCTGCATTTCACAATTTCATTATTGCTCTGCGAGCACGGTTCTTGCTATATTAAAGCTGCTTAAAAAATTTATGGCGTGTATGTATGGATGTGCGTGAGCAGATTAACTATTGGAGAACAAGCAGCGAAGAGGACTTTGCGGCGGCGAAGTCGTTGTTAGAGAAAGGTCATTTTCGCCACTGCCTTTTCTTTGCGCATCTTGCTATTGAAAAAATGCTCAAAGCCCATGTAACAAGGCAAACAAAAGATATACCGCCGCGTACGCATAATCTTCTGCGTTTGGCCGAAATTGCTGGATTAAAACTGAATCCCGAACAGGCGAGGTTTCTAACTCGCTTCGGGCTTTACCAATTAGAGGCACGGTATCCGGATTCCTCCGAAATGCTTCTTGATGAAAGAGCCGCTGCGGAGAAACTGTCATTTGCACAAGAGATTCTGGAATGGTTGAAGTCACAATTATAACTACAATCCGGCGTTATATTGAAGCGCTTGCCGGTTTGGGCATCCATGCAAGCAAGGTTGTTTTGTTCGGCTCATTTGCCCGAGGCGATGCCAGCGACCTCAGTGATATCGATTTGGTCGTAATTGCACCAGAATTTGATGGTCCGCGTGAAGTGTCGCTTGTTGAAAGGCTCTGGGATGCGACCGGTTTGGCAGATAATCGCATTGAGCCTATTCCCTGTGGCGAAAGGGAGTGGGAGACGGATGGTGGTAGGCCTATTCTCGAAATCGCTCGGCGCGAAGGAATTATAATTGCTGCTTGAATGGTCCGGATTTGTACTGAATCTTTAGAGGTAAAAAATGGCAAAGAAAGAAAAGGTTGTTTTAGCCTATAGTGGGGGCTTGGATACGAGCGTCATTCTGCCGTGGCTGAAAGGGACATACGGATATGAGGTGATCGCATTCGCGGCGGACTTGGGCCAGGGCGAAGAATTAGCTGGCATCAAACGCAAGGCTCTGGCTAGCGGTGCGGTCAAATGCGTGGTCAAGGACCTGCGCAAGGAGTTTGTCCAAGACTACCTCTGGCGGCTGCTTAAATCCGGCGCGGTTTACGAAAAGAGCTATCTACTCGGCACGAGTATTGCCAGGCCTTTAATCGCCAAACATCAAGTGGATGTCGCCCACGCTGAAGGCGCCACGGCGGTGGCACACGGGGCAACCGGCAAGGGCAACGACCAGGTGCGCTTTGAGGTAAGCTATATGGCGCTGGACCCATCGCTGAAAATCATCTCGCCCTGGAAAGACCCTAACTTTACGCTGACCTCACGTGAGGCTGCTGTTGATTATGCCAAAAAGCATAAGATTCCTATTGAACAGACGAAGAAGAAAATTTATTCCCGTGACCGCAACCTCTGGCACATTAGCCACGAAGGGGCTGACCTGGAAGACCCTGCAAACGAGCCGAAAGACGATCTGTTTGTTATATCTCGGCCTGTCGCAAAGACGCCTAAAAAGCCGGATTATATCGAAATTGGCTTGGAGGAAGGAGAGCCGGTGCGGCTCAATGGCAAGAAAATCGACAGTGTCAAGCTGCTTACCGTGCTGAACGAACTTGGCGGTAGGCATGGCATTGGCCAGGTGGACCTTGTGGAAAATCGGCTGGTCGGAATAAAATCGCGGGGCGTATACGAGACTCCGGGGGGAACGATTCTTGTTACGGCGCATAATGCTCTGGAGAGCCTGACACTTGATCGAGAAACTATGCACTACAAGCAACAGCTTGCCCTAAAATATGCCGAGTTGGTTTATTACGGCCTATGGTTTTGCCAATTGCGCGAGGCTCTGGATGCGTTTATCAACGTTACGCAGCGGGGAGTCAGCGGCTCAGTGCGGATGAAATTATTTAAGGGTCACTGTACTCCAGCCAGCATTAAAAGCCCGAATAGTCTGTATCGGACTGACCTGGCCAGCTTTAGAATGGGCACTGAGTACCAGCCGACTGACGCGACCGGCTTTATTCGTTTGTTCGGATTGCCGATGAGGGTTGCAGCAGTCGTTAATAAGAAGCGAATTATAAAGTGAGCTAAAGTGCCTAAAGTGAGCTTAATCCGCCATACGTCTGGCGGATAAAGTTGAAATTTATAATCTTACTCAAACTGACCGATTTTTCGATAGGACACTGCCATAAGTGGCTATTTAACAGTGACATATCGCACTTTGTCATTCCCGCGCAAGGTTGTCACCCCTGTGCAAACAGGGGCGGGAATCCACTCAAGGGCGATGTTAATAGATTCCTGCTTCCGCAGGAATAACACGACGGATCGGTCAGTTTGAGAATTTTAGGCACTTTAGTTACTCCACACTTTAGGAACTTTAATTAGGGAAGTGTTGTGGTAGTGCCGGATTGGATTTGGCTTATCTTTATCTTCGCCTTTGGATGCTGCATAGGCAGCTTTCTGAACGTAGTGATTTATCGCCTTCCGCGCGATAAGTCATTAATATTGCCGCCCTCATCCTGCCCCGCGTGCGGTCAGCGGATTCGTTTTTACGATAATATACCGCTAATTTCCTGGCTGATTCTGGGCCGAAGGTGCAGGGATTGCAGGGCGCCGATTTCGCCGCGATATTTTGTGATTGAGTTGCTGACAGGTATGGTTTTTGTCGGTCTTTTTTGGCTGTATTTTCGGACCAACCTGAGTGCCGGCATAGGTGCGTTTATCCGCGGCGGCTGGCTTATTTATCTTCTTCACCTTACTTTGTTAGCGGCTTTCATCGCCGCATCGGCAATCGACCTGGAGCTATGGGTCATTCCAATATCTATCTGCTGGCTGGTCACAACGGTAGGTCTTGTTGCCTCGGCTGTAGCCGGGTACGTAATCGATCCATTGATGATTCGTGAGTTTTCGCTTTTTCCAAACGCATCAGCCGGCACAGGTGCTCTGGCAGCCGGGGCGGCAATAGGACTGGCGATATCCTGGATACTCCTGGCAAGTGGTTTGCTCAAAAGAAGTTATGAATCAGAAGATTACGAGCACGCACCCCAAGAGCCGAACAAGTGCCCGCAGCGACAGCTAAACCATCGTTTAGAGAGCTGCCGGGAGATAATTTTTCTACTGCCTATTCTTATCTGCGCAGCCGGGGCCTTCTGGCTCACCAGGGAAAATGAATCCGTACGCGCCTGGTGGGGTTCATTTTCCCAACATAGTGTCGTTGCTGGGTTTCTGGGCAGTCTGTGGGGCTATTTCGTGGGCTGTGGGGTCGTCTGGGCCACACGGATTTTTGGAACCTTAGCCTTTGGAAAAGAGGCGATGGGGCTTGGAGATGTGCACCTGATGGGTGCTGCGGGGGCGGTGGTCGGTCCGCTTCCGGTTGTCGTAGCGTTTTTCATTGCACCTTTTTTTGGCCTGGCTTGGGCGGGCTTCCAGATGTTTTTTAAAAAAACTCGGCAAATTCCTTATGGTCCATTCTTGTCTTTGGGCATATTTACTGTTATGATCTTGCACGATCGGATTTTCAGTTACTGGAATTTCATACGTACCGGCTAAACAAAGAAAATGGGATTTCAATGTTAAGGGAGACATAGAATGTGGGCCGTAATAAATACAGCGGGCAGCGTACAGCGTACAGCAGACAGGGTGCAGCGTACAACGGACAGTTTTCTATACCCTAAACGCTACACGCTCTACGCTATCTTTTCAGCCTGTCTTGTGTCAATTGCCCTTTTGCCAGGCTGCACTGATTGGCAGAAGAAGTACGAGTACTTGGATGTAGAGCACCAGAATCTCAAGGGTAGGTACGAACGCCTTCAGGCGGAAAAGGATCAGCTTGCAGGCAAGATTTCGCAGGACCAGCAGACGATTGAAGATCTGCGAAAGCAGATTGAACAAATGAACAAGACTCCAGCCGAAGCCACAGGTTTCGGAAAAGACTATGATGTTAAGTTTGACCCTTCTGCCGGCACAATTACGGTAACGCTTCCAGATGCAATACTGTTCGCTTCCGGACAAGCGTCACTCAAAAGCGCGACCAGTGCTCCGCTTGATCATATCCTGTCGGTGCTGCGGCAGAAGTACGCTGGTAAACACATAGACGTGGTCGGCCATACCGATTCTGAGCCCATCAAGAAGTCACCGTGGAGAGACAACTGGCAGCTTTCGTCTGAGCGTGCTCTTGCCGTGACGAAGTATCTGATTGATCATGGAATTGCTGCGGATAGGGTTCGTGCCGTCGGTTGTGGGGAAGCCAGGCCGATAGCCTCAAATGCAACAGCCGCCGGCAAGGCGAAAAACCGCAGGGTCGAAATCGTGGTCCATATCCGATAGTTGGCTACTATTTGTGTGCCCCAGCCGTGTCTGCAAAAGTTGTGGCCCTTATTGTGCCGTTGTTTTCGATGGTAATAGTTACAGCTCCGTGCGTGGCAGTATAGAATGCCTGTGGGATTTTTTTTCGCTCGCTTGGTAGATGGGCTTGCTCGTTGCGGATTGTCCTTTCATATTGGTCTCGGTTGCAACTGCATATCACAATATCGGCACCGAGTTTTTCAAGAAAATCCTGGTCCAACGTTTTGGCCAAGCCGTGATGGGGAGCTACGACTATATCGGCTTTTAGATTTGGATTAAAACGCAAAAATTCTTTCTGCGCAAATCTCTCGATGTCGGAGCATAACAATATCTTTCTGCCAGCAAACTCAATCAGCGAAACTGCTGATTTGTCGTTGTCGTCCAATGATTCGTCCAGGCACGCTTGCTCGGTTGGCCACAGCATTTTTATATCGGCAGTAGTAGATAGATTTAGGTTTTTTAAGTCCTGTATTTTAAGACCCTTGTCATACAGTAATTTTTCAAGAAATTCTGCTGTCCCACAAGGGTCAGTTTTGGCATCCATAAAAAACGGTTCGCCGGCGTAGACATCTTTGACTTTGCAGTGTTCAACAATCTCAGGTATGCCGTTAATGTGGTCTATATCATTGTGGCTTATGACAATGGCGTCGAGTTTGCTTATTCCAGAGTAGTCGAGAAAGGGCGTGACGACCCGTCGGCCGATGTCACTTCGATGGAGTGAGCCGGCGTCAAACAAGATGTTGGCTTTGCCGGGAAGCTGCGCCAATATCGCCTGGCCATGGCCGACATCCAGACAGCTAATGACTAAATTGTCCCGATTTGTTCTTTGCCATTTTGTTGCTGCAAGAAAACCGATTATCGCCAAAGCTATCCCGGCGCATATTGCCTTCTTCAACAAAGGCCGACGGAAATGAGCGAAACATGCAAAAATAACGAAACCATAGTACAAAATGACCGGCGCAAGTGACACGTGGCCTATAACTATTTGGGAAATATTCCACCCTGCAATGTGCCAGCCTGCAATGCACTCCACAGTCCAGATGAGAATCTCGCCTAATATTGTGACCATTACGCCCAGCACTTCCGCGACAGTTGGTAATAATAAGGACAGAATTATTTTTAGATATCCAGAAGCTAAAATTAGAGCCACAAATGGGAAGACGACAATTGTCCAGATACTCGTAAACAGATTAATCGTGTGAAAGTGATACAACAGAATGCCAGCTCCAGCCAGCCAGGCAGCGAGACCTACAGAAAACATTCCGAATATAGAGGGTCGTAATTCTGTGGCTATGCGGAAAAACCGCCCGGACTCTGGGCCTTTTCTAAACCAGGAGATATTTGTTGTCTTTTGATATATGAAAAAGTTGATTCGGTCTGCAAAAAGAATAATGCCGAGCACCGATGCGAAGGATAGTTGCCAGCCGGCCTCGAAAAGCTGCGTCGGCATTATCAGCAGAAGAAGTATAGCCGCCAACGATAATGTGTTGAGGGAATTAGCGTGTCGGCGGAAGAGAAATGATGCGCAGAAGACCCAGCCTATAATGGCAGCTCTTATCGTAGGTGCTCTCGGCGGGACAATCACCACAAAGACGCCTATTGCGACCATACAAACAACCGCCCGGGCAGGCTTCATTAAGCCCGCTGTTTTACATAACCACCAAATAACGCCGATGAAGATACCCAGGTGCAGTCCTGAAAGGCTGACAAAGTGGAGCAGTCCTGTTTTGCGAAAGGCTTCGTAGGCGCGATTGCCAATATCTGCTCTGTAGCCTAATAGCAGCGCCTGCAAGAGGCCCTGGGTCTCGTTTTCCGGCAGGGGACTGCCCAGCAATGCAAGTGTCGCCTTTTCTCTTAAAGCTCTCTTTATTTTCGCCAGGATGTTTTTGGGCTCGGGCCTTAGCACTTCGATGGCGCTTCGCGACTTAACCGATGCGGCCACAAAAACATTTCTGCGGGCCAGATATTGGGCCGTATTGAACTGGCCGGGATTGGTGGCTGTTTTGAATTTTTCCAGCCAGCAATATGTCTGGATGTAATCGCCGGCTTTTAGGTTCAGCACCGGCTCATCGACCTGTACACGCACGGTTCCGGATGTTTTTGCCCAGCCATTAACTGTCTTGACTTCGTGGACCCTACAATAAAAGCTGCTGACAGGGTCTGCGTAGGTAAACCGTGCGAATTTCCATTGCTCATCTCTGCTGATGTATGGCTGTGTAGTTATAAGGCCACGAATTGTCGCCAATCTTCGCTCGCTTCCAACAAAATTCCGGATGTCATCTTGCTTGAATTGTTGAAAGCTGCTCAGCCGGATCGCACCGAGACACACAAAGCAGGCGCAAGCCATATACGCTGTGACATATACAGAAGCGGCTTCTTTTCGGATAATAAAGAATACAAATGTGGCTATTGCACAGAAAGCCAGTAGCGCTATCCAAAATGCGGCCGGTAAGACTAACAGGCTTTGTAATAGTATGCCGATTACAAAGCCGATCACAGCAAATAATAGGGGGGATGTGTCTATGATATGTTTGTGAAGATTTATTTTGCCGGTAAGCCTTCTGTCAATAACAGCCAATTTACGCTGTATCTGGTCCATTTATACGGCGATTTTATCGCAGTCAGTGTTTGTTTGCTATGTATGACGCATGGATTTTCTTACAATATTCTTTTGTAGCGGCTTGGAAGAATTATTGAGCAAATATGTAGTAAAAGATTTATAATGAAGTGGGAAAAATGTAAAATTCTCAAACTGACCGATTCGTTCTGTCATTCCTGCGGAAGCAGGAATCCATTAACATATCGGTTGAGTGGATTCCCGCCCCTGTTTCCACAGGGGTGACAACCTTGCGCGGGAATGACAAAGTGCGATATGTCACTGTAAAAAACCACTTATGGCAGCATCCTACCGAAAAATCGGTCAATTTGAGTAAAATTGGTATTGTGCTCTTTTATAAGCATGAAACTAAATATTGGCAAAAGTGGAGGGCCACACAAAATGAATAGACAAAGACAGTTTCATTTATTGGCAGTCGGAACCAAGAGTGATCTGGCTGATAAGTCGGTGAGCTTTCTAACAGCGTTTACATTGATAGAGCTTTTGGTTGTTATTGCCGTCATTGCGGTATTGATGGCGATGTTAATGCCCTCGCTGAATCGAGCCAGAGAGGCGGGCAAGCGCTCGGTTTGCCTGAACAACACAAAGGGCCTGGCTTTCGGATGGACCATGTATTGCGGCGACAATGATGGTCGATTGCCAAATGGTCAAGCATACGAGGTCGGCAGCGAACGATTGGGCTGGGTATTGCGGGCTGCGGCTCCATATCAGGCGACACCTTTGGAGGCGCCGGTTGAAGTTCAGCTTGATGCGATAAAGAACGGCCAGTTATTCCCTTATGTCCCGAACGTCGACGCTTATCGTTGCCCCGTGGCTAAGAAATACGAGATGCGAACATATAGTTGCATACATGCCATGAATGGGTACCCGGTGGAAGGGGGCCCTGTTATTAAGAACATCAACAACATCAAGTTCCCTGCCATGCGTATTGTTTTTGTGGACGACTATGGAGAGGACTGGGACGCGGCCTGGACTGTGTGCTACAGCCAGCCACGATGGTGGAATCCAGTTCCCATGCGTCACGGACCCGGCACTGTGGTATCTTACGCCGATGCACATTCTGATTGGTGGAACTGGAAGGATCCGCGGACCGTAGCGCTCTCGAAACTCACCTGGCAGGAGGCTGAGGCACTCCGCGCATCTTCGGCGGTCGAGCAGCACGACAATCAGGACTTGAGAGACATCCAGAAAGCCTACTGGGGTAAGCTCGGCTACGACCCACGATGACCAGGCTGATATATTCGCTCCATTCGGGCAAAAGATTCTGGCAATTGGTGCAAACAAATCCTGGCAAAAAGAGTATTCCACTGTGAAAAGGTGCAGATTAGCAAGGAACGATTCTTAAGGATTGTTGTGACAAAATTGGGCATACAAAGGACTGAATTGAAAATAATTGGAATGCACTGCGCAGGCTGCGCTGCAACCATCGAAAAAACGCTCTTACATCTGGGCGGTGTTATCGGTGCAAAGGTAAGCTTTGCCGATGAGACTGCCACTGTGAAGTACGATCCCGCGAAGCTAAAGCAAGCTGATCTGGAAGAAGCGGTCGCCGATGCAGGTTACCAGGTGGCGGCAGAAGGTTCAGAGAAAATAGCCCAAGAGAAAGACCTAAGAGCGAAGCGCAACAGAATCGTTGTCGGATTAGCGGCGGGCGTTTTTCTGATGATTCTAATGTATCTGACGGTGCATTTGCCGTTCTCAATGGCATATTTAATGCTGGTTTTATCCGCTCCTGCCTTTATCTACGTAAGTTGGCCCATATTCAGCGCCGCTTATCGTTCTTTGAGGAATAGGAATCTCGACATGGATGTGATGTACTCGATGGGCATCGGCGTTGCTTTTGGGGCAAGTGTTCTGGGCACGTTTGGCCTTGTACTTTCACGCGAATTTCTTTTTTATGAGACAGCGGTATTTCTCGCTGCATTTCTTAGCCTGGGGCGGTATTTAGAGGCAAGGGCTAAAGGCAAAACCTCGCAAGCCATACAGAAATTGATGCACTTACAGCCAAAGACCGCTACTATTGTTGCTGATAATAAGGAAATTGAAATTCCTATAGAGGACGTGCAGATAGGCGATAAAGTGGTGGTAAAACCGGGAGAAAAAATTCCGGTTGACGGCGAGGTCTTTGAAGGCAGCAGCTATGTGGACGAGTCAATGATTACCGGCGAGCCAATTCCGGTTTTGAAAAAGAAAGGCAGCGGTGTTGTAGGAGGAACGCTTAACAAAAATAGCGTAATCAGATTTAGATCTACAAGAATAGGCAGAGACACCATGCTATCTCAGATCATAAGGCTCGTGAAGGACGCTCAGAGCTCACGAGCACCGATTCAAAGGATTGCCGATAAAGCGGTGAGCTATTTTATTCCCGTGGTGCTGGCAATTGCAATTGGCTGTTTCATCGTGTGGTATTTAGTCCTCGGCAGTAGTTTGTTTTTTGCCATAACTTGCCTTATTTCGGTCCTTGTCATTGCGTGTCCCTGTGCCCTGGGACTTGCTACGCCTACCGCCGTGACTGTAGGAGTTGGCCGGGGTGCTGAGCTGGGAATTCTTATCAAAAGCAGTGAGGTTTTTGAAATATCCAATAAGCTCACCACAGTTGTCTTCGATAAGACAGGAACTCTCACCAAGGGCAGGCCGGAGGTCGCCGACATAATCGGGATGCCGATGCCGGATAAAGAGCTGTTCAAGTTGGCAGCCAGTGTTGAGAGAAATTCCAAACATCCGCTGGCGGAGGCTATCACCAGAAAGGCGGAAGAAGACGGTATCGAAATAGAGCCAAGCGAGGACTTTGACACCTTCGAAGGACAGGGCGTCATCGCGAAAGTACAGGCAAAAGAAGTTCTTATAGGAAATAGAGCTCTTTTTGACCAAAGAAAGGTGCCGTACCCTAACGAAGTTGAGGCGATAATCCTTCAGCTTGAAAGCAGGGGAAAAACGGTATCGCTCGTTGCGGCGGATGGTAAGTTCTGCGGCGTGATAGCTATTGCTGACGTACTAAAGGAATCGGCTAAGAATGTCGTGGACGAGTTGAAGAATATGGGTCTTAAGGCGGTAATGATCACCGGAGACAACCAGCGAACCGCAAAGGCTGTCGCAAGCGAAATCGGAATAGAAAATGTGCTGGCCGAAGTCTTGCCGCAGGATAAAGCCGGTAAGGTAAGTCAATTGCAGCAGGAGGCAAACGTAGTAGCCTTCGTAGGCGATGGCATTAATGATGCGCCGGCCCTTGCTCAAGCGGATGTCGGTATAGCAATCGGCAGCGGTACGGATGTCGCGATAGAAAGCGGTCAGGTGGTCCTTATGAGGGATGAGCTGATGGACGTGGCCGCAGCGGTGCAGTTGAGCAGGAAGGTAATGTCGAAGATAAGGCAAAATCTTTTCTGGGCTTTCGCGTATAATTCTGCTTTAATTCCGGTTGCCGCCGGTGCACTGTATCCGTTTTTTGGGATCACTTTGAAGCCCGAACTTGCAGGCCTGGCAATGGCTATGAGTTCCGTTACTGTGGTGACTTTTTCATTGATGTTAAAAAGGTATAGCCCATCAGCGAGACAATAGAATAGTGCTCATTCATTTAGTAGATGGATATAAGGGAATGGATTATGGAAAGGAAAGTAGCGAGTATTGAGTTCAACGCGTTCGAGGCCTTCGAGATAGCGGAGAAAATCGAGCGTAATGGCGCCAGATTCTACCGCAGGGCGGCGGAGTTATTCGATGACCCTGGCCTTACCAAGCTCTTTCTTGAGTTAGCTGGTTGGGAGAAAGGGCACGAACAGCTTTTCGCGGATATGAAAAAGCAGCTTTTCGAGCAGAGCAGCGAGTTGAGAACTTTTAAGCCCGATGACAGGCTTGTGCCGGACGCTCAGGCAATGGCCGGCCTGGCTGTGTTTGGCATCAAACCAGACCCGGCTGAAGTGCTGACCGGCAAGGAAAATAGAGCAGAAGTTATTGCAAAAGCTATTGAAAAGGAGAAGGATTCAATTGTCTACTATACGGGCTTGAAGGGCTTTGTCTCCGCACGGGCCGGCAAAGACAAGATCGACGATATTATCGCAGAAGAGATGCGCCACATTCGCATCCTCAATCAGTCGCTGCAGCAGTGGCAAGAGCTTGACCTGTGAAAGGACTGTGCGATGGACATATTTGATTACGCCATGCGAATGGAAAAAGATGGCGAGAATTACTACCGTCAATTGGTTAAAAAGACAGATAATAAGGCAATCAAAGCCATATTCACCATGCTGGCCGAGGAAGAGGTAAAACACTACAAGACCGTGGCACAAATGAAAACCGAAAGGCCGCAAATGGCTGAAACGACGGTCTTAGCCGATGCAAAGAATATCTTTACCCAGATGAAGAATTCAGGTCAGAAAGTTGACTTTGCTGCCGAACAACGCAAGCTCTACGAAAAGGCGCAGGATATAGAGAAGAAAAGCGAGGATTTTTATCGTGAAAAAGCCAGCGAGGTGGAACAACAATATCAGCGAGAAATATTCCTGAAGCTCGCTGAAGAAGAAAAGAAACATTATCTCTTGCTGGAGAATATCATTCAGTTCGTTTCTCGCCCCCAGACCTGGCTTGAAAATGCGGAGTTTTACCATTTGGAAGAATATTGAAAACACATTCATTTGGAAAGACCACTGACCTTGCGAACGTTGGGAAGCTAAGAGCACTGTTAGTGGAATTTCGAGCCGCTTATCTTGGCCAAGTCGAGCATAAATCTTGAGCAAGCCAATAGAGCAACTAAGGCAGGTTTTAGAGAACCTGTACGCCAAATACAATCACCGGCGGTTCATACCGCCTGACCCTCTTCAATTCCTGTACAGATACTCAGACTTTGCCGACAGAGAGGTGGTTGGCTTTTTATCGGCTGCGCTTGCCTATGGCAGGGTAGAGCAGATCGAAAAGAGCCTGAACAATCTTTTCGCCCGTATGGGCAAAAGCCCATCTGTGTTTGTGAAAAACTTCGGCAAAGATGGCCGAGAAAGCCTGAAAAGTTTCAAGCATCGTTTCACAACCGGACAGGACATCTCGGATTTGCTGAAAATTTTGAAGCATGTTCTTCATAGCCAGGGTAGCATAGAGGCTTACTTTTTGCGTGGATACAGGCAAACAGACAGGGATATTATTCCGGCTTTATCCGAATTTTGTGAATCACTTCTTGGGCTTTATGCCCAGAAGCCTGGCGTCCGGGTTGGTCCGGGATTAAAGTTTTTGCTGGCAAGTCCATCGGGAAAAAGTGTGTGTAAAAGACTGAACCTTTTTTTGCGTTGGATGGTACGTAATGATGAAGTCGATCCTGGCTTATGGAAGTCAATTGACAAAGCCAAACTGATTGTTCCAGTGGATGTCCATATAGCCAGATTGTGCAGGATTTTGGGGCTTTACGACCGAAAAACAGTCTCTTTGGCAACAGCAGTAGAAATAACGGAAAGGTTCGCAGAGATTGAGCCAGCCGACCCTGTAAAATATGACTTTGCCCTGAGCCGAATCGGTATTATGGATAATTGCGACGGCAACTATCGGCAGCACTGTAAAAACTGTGAACTGCTTGGCTATTGTTTCCGTAGATAATCGACTGCACGTTATCAAGGGACTTTTGCTGGATACGTTATGCGCCGGGCTAAAGACAAGATGAAAGTGTTGTTTGTATGTACGGGCAATTCCTGCCGCAGCCAAATGGCAGAGGGCTGGGCCAGACACTTAAAGGGCGATATTATTGAGGCGTACTCAGCCGGCGTCTGGCCGGTCGGCGTCCATCCCGGAGCGATAAGAGTTATGGCGGAGGCGGGGGTGGATATCTCAGACCAGGACTCAAAGCACGTTGATGAAATGTTAGGGATTGATTTTGATTATGTCGTAACGTTGTGCGACAATGCAAAGCAGCAGTGTCCGGTATTTCCCGGCAAGGCTAAGCTCATTCACAAGGCCTTTGAGGATCCTGTTGCCGTGTTCGGTAGCGAAGAGCAAATTATGCACGCCTTTCGCAAGACACGAGACGATATAAAAGCATTTATAGAAACATTGCCGGAAATTCTGAAGCAATGAAAAAAAGTATTTAACCCCGCAATTTATTGCGGGGTTCTATCTCTAAGTAGCTATGGATGCAGAGCAATTGGAAAAATATAGCTCAGCGGTAACGCTTTCGGATATGGAGGTTTTTGTATTTCCGGAGCTGGCGTACAGCCTGGTTCTGGCTAATATTATGAGTCCCCTTATCTGGCAATGGCGGAACATAGATTGTTTCAAGCTCTTGCAGGGCAAAAGCAGCTACCGAAAACTGATGCGGCTCAGGCAGTTCATAATGGATGAATACGAGTTCAACCTCGACCTGGAAACCTGGGGCCTTAGCAGCAAGGCCAGAGAGCTGAAGCGCTTCGAGAAATTCATCTCGCCAGAGGATATCGCCAGTAGCAACGCACTTTTTGGCTTTGAGGGCGACAAGTACTATTTCGATGTTGATATTCGCAGGCATTTCGGCCTGGATAAATATGATAGTGATATTATCCCGTACTGGAAGACCGAAACGGTCGAAGCGATGGATGCGTTTCGGCTCAAGAGAGGTTATGCAAAACGGGCGGGCGAGTGCGTTTCGCTGGCGGCTTTGTATGCCGCGGCAGCTTTCATCGTATGCGGGGTGCCATTGGAAGATATTTATATGATATTTACGCCGTTACACTCGCAAAATTTCATCGATGTAAACGACGGGGTATTGACCAACAACCGCAGGCTCGTTACGAAGGCTATGTGGTTCAACGGCACTGAGATTTCCGACAAGGCGCAACGTGCGCTACGCAATGAAAACGTCACCATAGTGGCCCATTCGACCGGTTATGTGCACTGTTTTTACCAAGAGGCGACGATGAATAAAGAGCTTTATCAGAAATTTGCCCATAAGCTGGCCTCGTATCTGACTATGGATTTGTCGCTTGGCGTCTTTTCAGGTTTCTTGCGCAGTCGTCGCGACTATCAGGAATACTTTCAGCTCTGCCGGGACTGCCACGGACAGGCACAGTTTCTCAAGGCGGAGGTCTTGTTTCATTACGAGCACGGAAGCAATTATAGAATCGCCGACTCAACACACGAAAAGTTGCTGGCTGAGGTCTCGGATGAAGATTTTGTTCCATACGAGCTTCCCGGCAGAATTCGCTGCGATAAGCTCGATGGGTTTCTAAGGCAGCAGAAAATAGACATCCGGAATCCACAAGGTAGAAACACCTTGATAAGGTTTATCGAGCCTGTGGTTCCTGATGCTCAGCGGCTTGTAGAAGAGTTAGCCGATTTTGTGTACGCCGAAGCTAAGCTGCCGACAATTAACAAGAATTTTGTGCCAACTGCGCCGATTGAAATCTCTACAGAGCAGAATAGAGAACAGATAATCGACTATCTGCGGCAATTGCGCGCAAGCAATTCCACCGCTGACCTTGCATTCTACGCATACCGTGACATGGGAACTTGCGATTGGGTCCCATTTGTCAAGGCGGCAGTTGAAAGAAATCCGGTCTCGATAGAGATGGCAAGCAATATGTCCATCGAGCAGGCATACGAGTGGCTCAGTGGCCTCGCTAATGAGTCCATTTACTCTGATAATCGCCTTGCCCAACCCGATGAGGTGGTAAACTACGGACGGGGCGACGGAGTTGAGAAGGCCTTGGCGCTGGCAAACGTAATCCGTCAGAGAAGTCCTGAACAAGATATTGAAATAATAGTAGAAAGTGACAGCGTGGTGCTGAAGGGACAGAACGAGTATCGCTTTTTATCCGGTGAAGGATTTGAAAAGCACATTACAATCTGCCAGAGCGGCGAAATAAATGCAGGTTAGAACTGTTTATGGAGAAACACAGTATGGTAGTGGAACTTAAAACGGGTGTTTATTGGGTTGGCGTAGTCGACTGGGCTATTCGGCACTTCCACGGATATGAGCTGTCAACGCATCGGGGAACCACTTACAACGCATATTTGATCATCGACGAGAAATCCGCCCTTGTCGATACTGTCTGGGGGCCATTCCAGAAAGAATTTGTCGAAAATATCCGGCAGATTATAGACCCAGGCAAGATTGACTTTGTTATCGCCAACCACGCTGAGCCTGACCATTCGGGAAGTCTGCCGGAGATTATGCGGCTTGCAAAAAACGCCACGCTTATCGTATCCAAGCGTGG